>ENA-ORXM01002196-ORXM01002196.1-marine-metagenome-genome-assembly--contig:-NODE-2196-length-23697-cov-4.083573_pt1 | contig 23697 bp, 23 predicted proteins | sample MGYA00237867_ERZ511480 | MGnify/ENA primary metagenome ERZ511480 (study PRJEB26309, sample SAMN06266103) | marine metagenome | isolation source: Algal blade | place: United Kingdom:Sidmouth, United... | reverse complement strand
GATCTTGCTCGAGTAACGATTTACCGCCAACAAGGCGGTTTGTGCAGTGCTCGAGGGCCTCATCTAATAACCGCTGAACAAAACCAAGCGCCATACCCGGAAACTGCAAACGGCTACGGTGGAGCAAGTCGAGCATCATCTTTATGCCAGTAGAATGGGGCTCGAGACGCTGCACTTTGGGCACCTTGATGTCGACACGGTTGCGTCCATAAGGAATCATGTAAAGCCCTAAGTTATTATAAAACTCGTCGACGTGAATGGTCTCATTGGGTTGGCTCGAGTCGCTCACAAAAAACCCGATATCGCGCTTTAAACCTTTTTCGGTGCGCTCACGCGCGGTAACAAGCCAGAAATCAGCCCAGCCACTCAGGCCACCCCAATGCTTAGTACCTTGCAAATGGTAGTGGTCACCCTGTTCGCTGAACTCTGTCTGCATACTTAGGGCGTCGGTGCCGTAATCGGGCTCGGTAATCATCAAACCGCCCATTGCTTTATCCTCTAAAAAACGCTCGAAGATAGGCGCTTTCACTTCGTCTTGGGCATACTTAGCGACAGGTTGTAGAAACAGTGCCGAGTTGATACCCAGGGTTAAGCTGAGGGCGAGAGATTCGTAGGCCGCAGCCGACAACATCGCCAGCGTCTCATGAACTTTGCTACCGCGTCCGCCGAATTCACTGGGAATGGCAACCGACAGAGGGTTACAGGCCATAATTTCACGCAGCGCAAACGGTGGTATACCCCGCTCGAGGCTAAAGCGGTTCGCATCACCGCGAACATGAAAAACGTTGTGCAGACGCGTCCTGAAAGTTTCGATAAAATCGTTAAACGCTGTAGCTGGCTGGAATTCGTCCAAATCGACAGCGGGTGTGCGCAGCATCGCAGAACTCACCAAATCACATCGCAAACAAGGGCAGTGCCGAAAAAAAATGTCGCTGTAAAGGGCTTCATAGGCTTTTAGTGTACCTTTTATACCGAGTTCAATACGTAACTAACTTTGCTATCTGTCAAGACAGTCGTATTATTGTGAGAATAGCGTGAGTCTATAAACACCTCCACTGTACTTGTATAAAGGCTAAGCAGAGTTCACGCCTCTACTATGCTATCTGGACCAACTATCTGGACCAAGGAGAAAATTGTTTGTAACCTAGTCAGTTGTTATGGCTGTCGCACAAAGCATCTCAACCTTCATCAAAATGCCTCTCAAACGTTAAACTGTAAAAATGAACCGCAAACACATTTCATCCGGTGCGCCTTGGGAAACAAAAGTCGGGTACTCGAGGGCCGTCAAAGTAGGTCACTATGTCCATGTATCCGGCACAACCGCCGCAAAAGAGGGGCAAATTGTCGGTAAGGGCGACGCTTATTTACAGGCAAAAACGATTCTCGAGATTATTGCCAGAGCCCTTAAGGAAGCCGACGCCTCGCTCAATCAAGTCGTCAGAACACGCATCTACGTTACAAACATAGCCGATTGGGAGGCTGTGGGTAGGGCGCACGGCGAGGTTTTTGCCGAGGTGCGTCCCGCTTCAACTCTGGTCGAAGTAAAGGGGCTTATCGACCCCGACATGCTGGTCGAAATCGAAGTCGACGCTTATACCGGCGACTGAGCCACTGTAATGAGGTCGCTATAATGCAGCCTATGGATCAGGCCTTCCCGACCCCCGCCGACGCTGGCCTGCAAGAGCGCCCTGCCACCTGGATAGCCCTGGTCGGCTTTATGGGAACGGGTAAAAGCCGCATCGGTTGGGAGCTGTCACGCCAGTTGAGCCTGACTTTTATCGATACAGACAAAGTGATCGAACGGGTCAGCTGTATGCGCATCAGCGATATTTTTGAATATTACGGCGAGCAAACCTTTCGTGACTACGAAACCGAGGTCGTGCGGCGCTGTCTAAACTTAGACAGAGTCGTTATATCGACCGGAGGCGGCACAGTTACGCGCCCTCAAAATCGGCAAATGCTCAAAGAGCGAGGCCCTGTTGTCGCACTGTGGGCGAGCCCTGAAACTATTTATCAGCGCACGCGGCGGCACAAGCGCCCTCTGCTCGAGATGGGCAATCCCATCGACCGCATTCACGAACTACTCGAGACACGAAAAAGTGCCTATGAAGACTGCTCGAGCTTGAGCGTTTCTACAGATGGTCGCCACTCGGGCGACGTGGTCGATGAAATTGTGGAAAAATTGTGGACATGGTCGAACGCAAAGTAATGCTCGAACTCACAGTAAAGGTTACGCCGCCCTATCCCGTTTTCATCGGTGAGGACGCTACCCAAGCCCTGGTTCAGCAGATAAGCGAGAGCAATGTTGCGCTTATTGCTGACGAACGCGTATATAGGCTTCATGGTGACAGGGTTGAGGCCACTTTGAAGGCTCAGAATAAAAGGGTTGTTAGCTACCCGTTTCCTGGCGGGGAGACACATAAAACTATCTCAGGCTTGAACGGCTTGCTCGAGGCATTAAGTGAGAACGGTTTCGACCGCAAATGTGCCGTGCTTGCTTTGGGCGGCGGTATTACGGGTGACCTGGCGGGTTTCGTGGCTGCCAGCTACCTACGCGGCGTCAGCTTTTACAATTTGCCAACGACCCTGCTGGCGATGGTCGACGCAAGCGTGGGTGGTAAAACAGGCGTGAATTTGCCGCAGGGTAAGAACCTAGTCGGGGCATTTTGGCAACCCAAAGCGGTTGGCATGGACCTTGCGACCTTGCGAACCTTAGCAGAAACAGAGTTCAGGCAGGGCTCGGTTGAATTGTTCAAACACGGCCTGTTAGCTGATGAAACCATCTTAGAGGCGACGAACCATCAAGACTTTAATCCAAAGGGCGACGCCGCCTTTTTGACCGACATTATTGCTCGTTCGGTTAAGGTTAAGGCCAATATTGTCGCGCAAGATGAGCGCGAGTCGAACATCCGCGCCTTTTTGAATTTGGGGCATACGTTGGCCCACGCACTCGAGGCAGCCTCAAACCACGCTCTACCCCACGGCGATGCGGTGGCTTACGGCTTACTTTTTAACGCTCACTTATCCGCCAACCGCGGCTGGCAAGATAATGTAAAAACCACATGTGACTTTCTGCACTGGGTATCACCCTCTCCCCTACCGGAGCTTTCCTTGAGCGACTTAGCACCCTATTTTCAGCGCGATAAAAAAACCGTTGACGGCACACCGCGTTTTGTCTTGCTTAAACGAATTGGAGACCCGGTAGTTGTAAATAACGTAACGAACGACGAACTCGAGACCGCCTGGCAAGCCCTGAAAGCATCCCTATGATTTTAGTCATCAACGGCCCCAACTTAAACCTGCTCGGTCAGCGCGAGCCTGACGTTTACGGCGCTGCCACACTGAGCGACCTGGAAACGGCTTGCGAAAACTGGGGTAAAGAACTCGGTACTGAGGTCGAGTGTCGCCAAAGCAATCATGAGGGTCAGTTGCTCGAGTGGCTTCACGGGGCCGAAGCGGAGGGCGCAACGGGCATCATATTAAATGCGGGCGGCTACACTCACACGTCTGTTGCGCTGCGTGACGCGGTGAGCGGTATCAACATCCCCGTTATCGAGGTGCATCTTTCAAATATTCACGCCAGAGAAAGTTTCAGACATCATAGTTATCTAGCCGCTGTGTGTTTAGGAAGCATTGTCGGTTTGGGCTTTGCGGGCTATCGCGCAGCTTTGCACATATTAGTTGAAAGAGAAACGGATACTCGAGCTTGAAGATAATATCGAGAACATGGCGCAAAAGCATTCACGCTTAACACCGAATGGACGCTACATTTGGTTGACGGAACGGCTTTGGCAGCTTGTGAAACACTTTCCCGTCAAATCCATTCCAATCGAGAGCATCGCCGAGTTTGACCAAAATTGCTGGTTCGACGAGCATGACGAGCCGACGTGCAGGGCGGTTGCGGCTCACGCTAAACGTATTTATAAAGCTGACTTGTCGTACCCGATCATTTTATCAGCAGAAGGTTTCTTGATGGACGGAGGGCACCGGCTTGCAAAGGCGTGGCTGCTCGGCCTGAAGAACATTGATGCCGTACAATTTGAAGTCGACCCAAAGCCCGATGAAGTACGAGCAGAATAGCAGCGTTATAGTAGTGCCATTTATTTCGGTCCTCATCCGCTTGCAAGAACGTCTAATCTTAAATGCGCCTATGTAAGATTCAATAATCTTGCAAAATCACTCCACCGTCAGCTCTAGCCCACTTTCAGGAATCCATCACGGCAGAACGGGCTGGTTGCCCCGTGGTATCGCCCTCGAGAACGCGTAAGCCTCGCGGCTGACCTCTATATCGGGTCGCGCTTTGTACTGAACTGTGATACGTGGTTCGACGGAACCGATAAGGGCTTTCGGTTCTGTCTTTTCCGTTCCTTGTTGGATCAGAAAGCCGACATCTTCATCATAAAGACTTTGCGTAGTTGCCAGATGTAAGTTTGCTGGGGAACCTAGACTCGAGCCGTTCTTTCCCGTCGCCACCGAGTCGGTTAGTACGCCAACTTTCGCCCCCTTCCAAGCTGTAGGCGGCAATTTACCCGTTTCCCATTCCAGATTATTGGTGGTCCACTCGACAAGCACCAACCCTGTCGTACCTTCACCTTCACCCAATACCTGCTCATAAGGTGCACGCGGTTCGATGCTAAATACGAAGCCGCAGTAGCGCTCGGCTGGTGTCGTGGGCCGACAGTAGTTATTGCCAATCGGCAAAAGAAGTGCAAGCACGTCGCGACCTGTCGTAAAAGACTTAGCACGCCCCCTGTCAGATGTCACGCTTAGGGTTTGATTGGCTGGGTAAATGTAGTGCGCTTGCGAAACTATTTCAGTGAGCCTAAACAGTGATTGCTGCACGGTCATATTCGCCTCAGCCGCCGTTATTTGCTGCGTGCTGATGCGCGAATTCGACACCAGAAATCCTCCGAGGATCGACAGAATAATAGCTAGAATCGTCGCCGCTAATAGAAGCTCGATTAAGCTAAAGCCACGGCGGTTCATGAGCCACCGTTGATAGGTCGGCCGACCTCGGTGTAAAGGCGCGCCCGCTGCGTGTCGCCCTCCTTCAATGTTACTGTTACTGCACGTAAATCAGGGTCGGGAATGGTGCAGTTAAGCGTGTCTTCACCACCCGACATAACAGTACCGTGGCGGTCTAAACAGCTATAACGCAAGTCTAGGCTGAAACCCGTTGCCGCGACCTCGCTGGCAAGGTCTTCAGAGCGAACGTAGAGCGGCAAACTATTATTGGGATATTCGGGGTCGAGCTTATAGTTTTGTACGTTTGCCCAGTATTCTTTGTGACGCTCGAGTACCGTATAAGCAAACTGCTGAGCTTCGACGGCGCGTTGGCTCTCGCGGCGTACACGCAGGCTCGAGACCATAATACCCATGACTGCCACCCCAATAATCGACAAAATGGATAGGGCAATAAGTACTTCTATTAGACTCAGGCCCCTTTTATTCGCAACCTGTTTCAATGGACAACCATCCCCGTAGGTAACAAGACAACACGCTGGCTCAAGCCACCGCGTTTTACTTCAAAAGTTAACTGCCGATACGGTAAGCCTCGGCTTGAAAAGTCCAGACTCGCCACCGATGGCCGGTTGATGAGCTGCACTTCGGTGCCTATTGGCAAGACCTCTTCGCCCAATAGCTCAGTGCCAGCTAACCAGCGTAAGCGACTCTCTCTCAAGGAGGACTCGTCAAGCGTAACCTTCAAATTATTGCGAGTGGCGTCGTTACTCATGCGCTGCAAGCTTTCTGCGACTTCGGTAACGGCCTCATTCAAGCGGAGCGTTTTTAGATAGCCCGTGAAGGTTACTGAACCAATTGAAAGAACAATCGAGAGCACTGCTAAAACAACCAAGAGTTCGATTAAACTAAAGCCTCGCGTGTAAAGTCTAGCGCTCATAGCTAAGCCTTATGCTAAGCTCAGGCGCTAAGCTTTCCATTATGTAGGGCGTTATGGCAAGCTGGCTTCCGTCATCAAACATGAGCACCGCCTGCTTACCCTGTGAGCGTATGGCGCTTACCTGACTCAGCCGAATCGTAGCGGGCGATTGGTCGGCTTGGCGCTGCGCGGTGCTTGCTAGCGGCACAAGGTCACGCAAAGGTTCGCCGCCCAGGGTAAGCTTCGTCGTGGTCGACTCGGCAACGGTAAATTCTAGCGGTTCTCCGACAGACCTCGAGCCCAGTACAAAACTGAGGATGAGTACGGCGAAAAGAGCGAAAAGCAGCGGTCTTACCACGACACGCGCTCGGCTTTCGTTTCGGCTAAGCGCCAACTAAGTGTTTTACCAATCTCTGCATTCAAAATGTCAAACCCCCAACCGCCGTTTCTTACGCGGTAGTCATAGTTAATTGTGAACGAACATTTTTCACTACCTTCGACGTAGTAATCGGTACTACTACTGCAATCGGTTTCTGGATCGATGGCGTTCTGATAACTGCTGAATTTCAGACGGCGACCTGGAACCAATACACCAATTTTCTTCGCGATCAACCCCCCTTGCACACTCATCGCTTGCATTGACGTTTTGCCTGCAATACGCTGATTGGCATACAAAAAAGCGTCGATGCGGTTAACTTGTGTTTCCCAAACAACCTCTTCAGAAATGACGACGCGCATGCTACCTGAACCCGGAGCAGGCGTTTCATCGAATTCGCCAATCTTACGGCCATTAGCGTCAATAATATCTTTGGTTTCACCGGCCAAAATTTTATCTAGAGAGGCGTCCGGTATGACTAGCCCACCCGTAGGTGTATTAAGCTCGAGTGACCGTCGCAAGTCAGCCTTGAGCAGCGCTTGTTTCTCAGTTTCACTGTGCCCGTCGTAATTTGGCACGTCCCAGCGCCATGTGTTGTACTCAAAACTTTCTGTGCCCAGCAAGTCACGGTACTGTTCATCACTCAACCAGGGTTTGAAAGCGCCAGACCCCGTTACCATACCGGGCCGAAAACTGTAATTGTACGCGTCATCCGCAGACCGTGAGCGCTCGAAGTTTACCTTGCCTCTACGGCATACCACTCGGCCGCCACACGAACTCCCTATCACCTCACCGTCGACATTGGTATAGGCACCCTGCGCAGTTAGCAAAAGCTCGTCACCTGTTGAAAGGTCGTAAGCTTTGTCGTAACTCTCGGTTACGCCCGAGTTGCTAAGACCAAACCCAAACTGGCGCCGGAAATAATCAGACGACTGACGCTGACTCCAGGGCATATGCTTGCCGTCGGCGCCGTACTCTGTATAGTCACCGATAATCACCGAACCTCTCGCGCCCAGGTTCAGAGTATCTTTCTGCGCCAATATATTGAGTTTGGCGCATTTGTCAGCTGCGTCTGCCTCTGACGGAGCGACGTTGCTGCAAGCACCTTGCCCAGGTTTATCCGGCGGATTCAGCGTTTTGAGGTCACCCGAAACATACACATTACGCCCAGCGTAAATAGTTCCTGTGCCGGTAACGTAACCTTCAATAACTACATCCCCCTCTATAAACACGCTGTCTTGCAAGTTGATGGGATTATCTTCAGTGCCAACCAAAATAAGATTGCCGTCGTAAATCTCGTTAAACCCAGTCAACCGAGTAGCGTCGTTTGAAACCGAACCACCCAACGGAACACCCACCACACCCGACCCGTCCGACGCCGAAGCCACTGTCAAAGAGCCCTTAGAATTGACACGCGCACTCTCACGTTCAATGGCTGGCCAGTCGACATCGCCGTCGCGGTCAATATCAGAAGGTAGTTTGGGTGAGGCCGAATTCACCTCGACCTGTCCTTTGACTTCGGCCCCGTTGATAAGCTTCACTGCTCTATCATCATTCAAGTTCGTATTGTCAGAGGTGATGTTTTTTGCGGCGTACAAATTCCCCTCGATTGTCGAACCAGCGCCCGAACCGTGACCGAACTCACCCTCGAGCCCAAAGCCAGGTCGCAAAAACTCAAGCGACCCCACATCACCATTGACTTGCATGTGGCAGTACATACAGTTAGTTGTTTCGCTGAGCAGGGCCAGTTCAAAAATCGGCGGTACGCCAAAACCAACCGTTCGTATAACTGTTTGAGTACCGCGCGGAGCTTTGGCGGTAGCGGCGACATCTATCCAACCCGCTTGCTGCGTTTCATCTAGAAAAACCTCATGGATTTTCCAACCCGAGTCTACATTTTCAATAGAAGCACGTGTCACCCCTTCGAGTTCTGGGAACGTGACCACGCCCGTCTCGAGCTGTTCTTTAAGTTTGATTAAAAAGTTTCCGGTTGAATAGTCCGACGTGTCGAACGAGGCCATAATCTCGAGCCTTGCGCGTTCAGAGACAGCGTCTGCTATTTGCACCGTCGTATCCACAACCGAACTACTCGCTGTGGCGCGCCGTTCGGAAAGCGCAACAAAGCTGAAGGTAAAAGCCAAAATCAGCACGACTACCATCGTCAACAAGACGCTGATTAACGCGATGCCCTGCTGCGAACGCTTAATACCTATATTCATATAATCAGCCTGCATTTATCTCTCCTCGTGTCTCAACGTAACTTAGTTGTAGCAAGATAAATGCGAGATTCCCAACCCCCAGATAGGGGCTAAGGCTAAGATGTGAAAGAATTTACTTTATAGGTGCTGGACGATATAACTCGCATGGAGCAATGAGCAAAAATTCACAGTCGAAAGCAAATTTTCCCGAAGTGAGAAGGTTCCTCGAGTCTCTCACACTTTTGAAAGTAGCGTGGATAAATAAGACCTTCAGGTGTGGGCTGCCGCCATGGTTGAACAGGAGGTTGAACAGGAGGTTGAACAGGAGGTTGAACAGGAGGTTGAACAGGAGGTTGCAGCCCTCATAAGAGCAGGTTTTGGGGAAGCTTTATCTCTCACATTCATTCCGATTGTGAATTCCTGCCCCGATTATGCGCCTCTACACTCAATTTTAACGTTTATTGCGCTTAACTAAGCTATCCCAAATCCAACTGCTGACTTAATGCAGTGGCGTTGAGGCGGTATTCACCCCTTGTACCCTCCAACAGCCCATCATCACGCAATTCTGCAATTGCCATTGAAACCGAAACCCGCGTCGCAGTAATCATCGAAGCAAGCTCTTCATGTTTGAGTTGCGTGGAGAGGGCTACCCAGCCGCCATCTTCGGTTTGTCCAAACCGTTTCGCCTGGTCTAGCAGGGTTTTGACGACCCGGTCACGCACCGGCGCGTACGACGAGCTAAGCTGCTCACGGCACTCGAACAAGTGAGACGCTAAAATTTCAGCAAAGGTAAGTACAAATGTTGGTGCTTTTAACGCCATTTCTGTGAACTGTTCACGGCTTACGGGACACGTGGTTACGTCGGTTAGCGCAACAGCGTCCACGCGGTAATGGGCGCTTTCTGACAAGAAAGCCTCACCAAAAAAATCGTTCGGACCTAAAATAGCCAAGATACGCTCACTACCACTCGCCGTAGGCGTGACAAGCTTAACTTGTCCCTGCGAAACCACATGCAGGTCTGTTGCACGGTCCCCCGCAAAGAAGATAGTGTCTCCTTTCGCGTAAGGCTTATCAGGGCACACGCGCATAAAGACCATCATGTCTTCATCGCTCACGCGCTGGGTAAAGTCGGTGTCTTTAACAAACCAGGGTTTAATCATGATTCATTATATATAGCGACTAATTATCACGAATATGTAAAGAAAGAACGTTCACGAGCTTTTAATTGGTCGCGCTTATCCCTCCAGCCCCCGGGAAACCCGCACAGTTCTCCATCAGAATCGCGGTATGCTCAGGCTATGACACCTGCACGCATCCTCATCAGCACGTCCACCTCACCCCGTACCGAAGGCTTATGGCGTAGCGACGCCATAGGTGGTCTGAATTACGCCCAGGCCGTAGCTCAAACGGGGGGGTTACCCCTTTTCGCTCCTAATCTAACCCCTGAGTTAGCAGAGGCTTACCTGTCCCATGCTGATGGGATCCTGTTGAGTGGTGGCGGCGACATCGACCCACGTCACTTTGGTCAGTCGCCGCATCCAGACTTGGGAATGGTTGACGAAGAGCGCGACCTCTTTGAACTTGCGCTTTATAGGGCTGCTAAAACGAGAGGCTTACCCATTCTGGGCATTTGTCGCGGCGTTCAGGTTATCAATGTTACCGAGGGTGGCACACTGCACCAGCACCTTCCTGCACTGCCTAAAACCTTGCAACATAGCCAAAGAAACAAGGATGGCACGCCGTTTCACGCAGTTAAGCTCGAGCCGCACACAACACTCGCGAAGCACTACGGCGAAACCTCCATCCGTACAAACTCCTATCACCACCAAGCCATTGACACGCTTGGCAAAGAGTTAAAGGCAACCGCATGGTCGGACGATGGCACTATAGAGGCCGTGGAGGGTACGGGCAACGCGTTTGTCCTGGGGGTACAATGGCACCCTGAAATGAGTTTTGCGCGTTACCCCGAGCACTTGGCACCGTTTCGAGCCCTCATGGATCAGGTTTTAAAAACGGCGGAGCGCAGCTACATGCACGTTTAGGCCACTTGCGAACCTCAGAATGTGCGGGAATAAAGAAGGGGATAAGTGAAAGCCCTCATTTGTGCTTGAGGTAGAAAGCGTTAAACTTGAGCAATGCCGAGTCATTTTTTTCACTACACCTCATCTACATATTTACGAACGCCTCAATCCACGTTTCTCAACCCCTACCTGAACGCTGAAAAGTCATGAAAATCGCCTACTTTTACCAATATTTCGGCACCCCAAAGGGCGGTTGGAGCACCCGCGTTTACGAAATGACGCGCCGCTGGGTCGACGCAGGTCACGACGTCACCGTGGTTACAAGTCGCTATGATAAGTCAGACCTTGAGCCCGAAGGCTTTATCACCCGCCTCGACATTGAGGGCATCGACGTTATCCTCATTAACATCAAGCTATCGAACAATGACGGGTTTATCGCTCGAGTCCTGTCGTTTCTCCTCTACGCGCTCGTCTCGGTTTACTACGCACTGCGCTTAGAGTTTGATATCTGTATCGCCTCATCAGGGCCGATTACCGTCGGCCTAAGCGGGCTTGCCGCAAAAATCCTGCGCCGCAAACCTTTCGTTTTTGAGATTCGAGATATTTGGCCCGATGGCGCGGTGCAGCTAGGTGTCATTAGCAACCCCACTATTATCCGCGTCGCCCAGTGGTTTGAGTGGCTCTGCTACGCCCGGGCTGACTTTGTGGTGGCATGTTCGATTGGGCAGGGTGACCACGTTAAGAGGCGCCTAGCTGGTAAGGAAGTTTTGGTCATTCCCAACGCCTCTGACAACGACCTTATCGCGCGCATTGACGGGGGTGACTTGGAGCGTCCAGAGCATTTAGAGGACAAAAAGCTCGTCATGTATACCGGCACGCTTGGTTTGATGGACGACTGCGCCCAACTGGTCGAGGCAGCCAGGGTTTTACAAGAGCGCGGTCGTGACGACATCGCCATGCTGTTTATCGGTACAGGTAATGAGCGCACAGAACTCGAGGCGCTAGCTGAGCGCTACGACTTAAGCAACCTGCATTTTTTCGGACTCATCCCGAAAGAAAAGGTCGTTAAATGGCTCAAGCAGGCCAGGGCGTCGTTTTACACGGTGAAAGATGTGCCCGTGTTGCACACAGGGTCTCCCAACAAAATGTTCGACGCCTTTGCCGCTGGCGTACCCATCATTCAGGTGAGTAAAGGCTGGATTTGGGAGTTAGTCGAGGCGGAGAACTGTGGTCTCAACGCTGAAATTGATAGCGGTGAGTCTATAGCTGACGCGATCGAACGCCTGTGCGACGATGACGCCCTGTTCGAAACCTGCGCCCAAAATGCCAAACGCCTTGCCGAAACGCAGTTTGACCGTGGCAATCTTGCGAAGCTTTACCTCGAGTCGCTACAAAAACACGCAGGCAACGACTAAACATGGTCCTGGTCACAGGTGCCAACGGCTTTTTGGGTCGCAACTTGACAAAGAGTCTAAAGACGCCTTTTGAAACTTTGGGCCGCAGCAACGCCACCTATGAAGTTGATTTGAGCAAACATAGTCCTCACCTAGACACGCCCCCTGACGTTGTTCTGCACCTGGCAGGCAAAGCGCATAGCACACCTAAAACAGCGGAAGAGGCGCAAGCTTTTTTCGACGTGAACCTGCAAGGAACCAAAAATCTTGTTTCGAGTTTAGAAGCTTTGGAACGGTTGCCCAAAGCCGTCATTTTCGCAAGTACCGTAGCCGTGTATGGCCTTGAAGAGGGCGTTAATATTTCCGAAGACCACCCACTGAATGGCGCGACGCCTTATGCAAAAAGCAAACTAGAGGCCGAAGCGTTTCTCGAGGCGTGGGGTAAAGCTAACAGTGTCACCATAGGCATTCTCAGGCTTCCCCTCATTGTTGGCCCCAATCCGCCAGGCAATTTAGGGGCGATGGTAAAGGGGATTAGAAAAGGGCGTTACTTCCGTATTGGTGCTGGCGACACGCGCAAAAGCGTTGTCTTAGCAGAGGATATTGTCGGCATTCTTCCAAAACTTATGGAAACGGGCGGCATTTATAATTTGACCGACGGGCATCACCCTAGCTTTGCAGAACTCGAGACAACTATCTGCGAACAGCTCGGCAAAGGGCCGCCCCTAACGCTACCTTTAGCCGCCGCTCAACTTCTGGGTAAGGTCGGCAACGTCGTGCCAGGTTTCCCCGTCAACAGTTCAACCATTCAAAAAATGACCTCAGACCTGACCTTTGATGATAGTAGGGCTCGAGCGTTGCTCGACTGGCAACCGCGCCGCGCCATTGACCATTTTTTTCTGACATGCTGACCTATCTCACCGTTTTTATTGGCTTATTTATAGCGGAACGTTTTTACTTCAGACTTGCGGACCACTTCGATATTATTGACAAGCCCAATGAACGAAGTTCCCACGAAAGGCCAACTATTCGGGGCGGAGGCATTGTTTTTTATCTCGCGGTCGTGGCCTTTTTCATTTTAAGCGGTTTCAAATACCCCTGGTTCTTTATAGGTACGAGCCTCGTCTCCATCATCAGCTTTTTCGATGATATTTACGACTTATCTAGTAAACTTCGTTTGGCTATCCAACTCCTGAGCGTAGCCCTTATCAGTATTGACGCCGCCGCATTTGCCCAGCCCTGGTGGTGGATTCCTTTCATGATTATCGTGGTAACAGGCATCGTCAACGTATTTAACTTTATGGACGGTATTAACGGGATTACTGGGTTCTACGGGCTCGTTACCCTTGGCACGTTAGTTTATCTAAATGTATCTATTGGCTTCGCAGATAATCGTTTAATAGTCATGGTGATACTCAGCTTACTCGTTCTAGGCTATTTTAACTTCCGCAAGAACGCCGCGTGCTTTCCTGGCGATATTGGAAGCGTGAGCTTAGCCTGCGTTAGCGTTTTTTTACTCCTTAAGCTTATCTTAGCCACGCAGAACTACTACTTTATTTTGCTATTGGCGGTTTACGGGGTGGACTCGAGTCTGACTATTTTCAGGCGGCTTCGTAGGGGTGAAAATATCTTAAAGCCGCACCGCTCACATCTGTATCAACAGTTAGTGAAACCTGGGCCTTTTTCACATTTGCAGGTTGCAAGCGCCTTTGCAAGCGCACAGATAGTAATAAACATAGTCATCGTCTCAATCTGGCACAATAATAACCCTGCAACTATCATGTCTGCGCTTATCCTGGGCTTTCTAATAGGCTTGTATTTTCTCACCTACAGGACGGTCAAAAAGGCTAACAAAGGCACTCTTTAAGCCCTCCAGCTAAACCACTTTGTTGATGACGGGCCGAAATTTTCCGTTTGCAGAGCGCGGAATCGAATCGACGAGATCTACTACAATGTTCATATCTCCCACACGTTTCCGAAGTCGCTCACGAATTTCTTGGCTATGCTCTTCCGCATAATTGGCCCCTGCAACAACTCTAACTCTCAGGTCATTCTCAGTTTCTTGAATAATTTGCGCCTCTTGTATCGGTAAGTCATAAAAAACAGGGTTGAGCCAAAAAATTCTTCTGCCATCAGCTGTAACAATATTGTCTGCAACACGACCTTCGATACGTTCCAAAATTGGGAGGGTTCGTCCACACTCACAACCAGACTCTGGCGAAACCGCACCACGGTCACCCACCTCATAGCGGATGAGCGGCATGTCTCTGTTCGTCATACCAGTGCAAATCAAGCGCCCGACCATTCCATCAGGTACAAGGTCGTTGCTCGTGTCTGACATCACCTCTATAATGCCAGCGTCCGGCCACATGTGCATAGAACCGTATTCGCACTCCCCTGCGCCAGCGACAGCTTCAGACATGCCGTAAGTGTCTAAAACGGGACACTGAAAGGCTTTAGCAATACTCTCACGCTGATAGGGATGTAATAGTTCGGCGTTACTAATAGCCACTTTCAGCTTAGGTGTTTCGAGTCCTTGCTCGAGTGCCATATGCGCTAAGTTATGCATAGAAGATGCGTAGCCCCATAAATAAACGATATTGTAGCGCTTGAGTGCATCTAGATAAGCCTTAATATTAGTGGGCGAAATATGCATAGTCGACATATAAAGCTGATTCAAACCGCTGTTCCAAGTCCAAAAGGGCGGTTTCGTTTGTTTGGTCGGGGTTACTAACTGTCCGCCTAAAATGGCCCACCGGTCATGTCTGGAGACACCGTGCCAATAGCGCCACCGCGCCTCGAATAACGCGTACCAGTCCTGCATTGTTTTTCGGCTGCGCCATATAGTGATGGGTTTGCCTGACGTACCACTTGTCGACAATTTGAAAAGTCTTTTATCTTTATGGGACTCAGCGATAAAAGCTTCTGGCTTTTCGCGCAGAATGTCTTTCGTCAAGATAGGCCAGTTCTCCAACTTTTCCCAGGAACTTGTATTACCTACGTCGCGCTGCTGCCGCCAATAATTTCGGTAATGGGGAACCTGCGTTGCAGCCAATTCTAAAAGCTCTGCTAATTGTTTGTCACGCCAATCTTGCCACTGCTTAGCGGTCCACTGTTCTCTGGCAAGCGCTTCCTCAACTAAGGCTTCAGTCTGAGAACCGTATCGCCACGCGCTCAAATAATAACCGTATGCACTCGACGCCCATGAACGCATTCTTGGCGGCAACAAAGGATATAGACTTTTCAATCTGCTAATCAAGATCAACCTCTAATATTCTCAACGCGTTAGTAGCTGTTGTGTAAGAGCTCGACACACTGGAGACCACTTAAAGATTGAATCAATCACCGGCTAATAGAAAGCTCGAGTGATTATACGCCAATCCAATTATCCTATATTGTGAAATATCCATATCCCTCTTAGGAAAGTGCTCGCCAGTAGAGTTGATTAAAGATTCACTTACAGCTTAGATTTACTTCTGACAATCTGCTGCCACATAGTCAGGTACTGATTCGCTGAGCTTTCCAAATCAAAATTTTCAACAATGTGTCTTTTGGCAGAGGCTTGAACTGATGCACCTTCAAAAGCAGGGTCAAGAGCCTGTAAAGCATGTTCAATCGCTGCCTCGACGTCACCCATAGGTACGACAAACCCATAATGCTCATCTGGTATAAGTTCCTCAATTCCCATCGTATTACTAACAATACAAATACATTCAGCAAGCATTGCCTCTTTGACCACATTCGGTAATCGTTCAGCCTTTTTCTTACTCATAAAGATGAAAAGATCAGCTTTAGCCATCTCTTGTAGAACCTGGTCATGGTTGACATGACCGGCAAAAACAACAGACTGAGCGATGCCTAATTCACTACACTGATTTTCAAACCTAGTTCTCTCAGGACCATCACCTAAGATAACCAGACTTGCTTCAGTATGGTGAGAAACAATTGCAGCGAAAATATTTAGGACATCCGACATGCCCTTGCCGCCAACAAGACGTCCAACCGAAATAAGCCGTTTCGGCACATTTTGTTCAGCTAAGTAAGGGGTTAATCGGGCAATATCAACACCGTCATAGATAACTTCGATTTGACTTTCAGGTACATTGTAAAGCTCGTTAATTCTTGCCACATTAATGTCGGCGAGTGTTCTTATCTTATCGGCATAGTGTACCAACCATTTAGTTCCCTCATACCCCATCTCGAGGTCGTATGCAACCAATGAAATGGTTATAGGTATGTTTGGCATGTACCGCTTGACCAAATATCCCACCATAGAGGGATAGTGCCCCCAATAAATATGCACTACATCCGGCTTATCAATGTTTAGTTGCTCAAATATCTCGAGACTACGGGACATTAAAAAAAGGCTTTTAATCAAATGTTCTGGCCTACGCCAATTCACTTTTACAATCCAACGATACAGGTCTAGTAACAGCAAGAATCGAGAAAGAATCAACTTCAGGCGCTTCAACGAGAATGAGAAATCTTTATGCGATGGTATTAAGTCTTCTAGATCTCTCTCTTTTAAAAGCTTCAGCATCTCCGGATGTGCTGAGCGCAGACCATAGACACTTATTTCAGCGCCCAACTTACGCAAAGCCCGAACGTCATTTGTAGCAAAAGTTTCAGATGGAACGGGAAATTGCATAGTTATATATGCGATTTTCAAATTATTCATGTACTCTTTTCATAAATCGAACTTTCCTTTAACTCTTCTAGAATTTACAAACTCCAGTATGTCACGCTATCAGGTAGAATTGATGGGTCAACCGCACTCTTAACATCAAAAAAAATTGCATGTGGTTTCAGTAGGGCTGTAAGCTCTGATCGAAGGTTTTTATACGCGCGGTGCTCAACTGCTAAGATAAGAGCGTCAAGGCTACGCAAACTACCTAAGTTACTGAGGCTGATATTATAACGCTCTGCCGCTTCGTTCGAATTTGCTAATGGATCATGAACTAGAGGTTCTACTCCGAAGCTACGCAGTTCTTCAATGATGTCTGGTACGCGGCTGTTGCGTAAATCAGGAATATTTTCTTTAAATGTTAGACCGAGAATACCGACTCGAGCCTTGCCAATAGGAATATCTTTATGTGCCAGAAGTTTGATCAGCTTCTGGGCTATATAGATGCCCATGCCGTCATTAATTCGCCGCCCTGACAGGATAACTTGGGGGTAATAACCGACCTCTTCTGCTTTGGATGTCAAATAGTAAGGGTCGACGCCGATACAGTGCCCACCCACCAAACCTGGCTTGAAGGGCAAAAAGTTCCATTTTGTACCCGCTGCCGCCAACACCTCGGATGTCTTTAAACCAAGTCGGTCAAAGATAAGCGCGAGCTCGTTCATAAGTGAGATATTGACGTCACGCTGTGTGTTCTCAATAACTTTAGCTGCCTCAGCGACCTTAATCGAAGCAGCGCGGTAGACACCTGCGGGAATAATTGCGTTGTAAGCAGCAGCGACACGCTCGAGTGTGTTCTCATCTTCACCTGAGACCACTTTAACGATTCTTTCAAGCGTATGCTCTTTGTCGCCAGGGTTGATTCTTTCGGGTGAATACCCAAGCTTAAACTCATTTCGGTTAAGCCCCGAAACCTTTTCAAGAATGGGGCCACAGACATCCTCGGTTACACCCGGATAGACCGTCGATTCATAAACGACAAGAGCGTTCTTTGGCATGGCTCTACCCACCAACTCAGAAGCCCTTTCTAAATAACTTAGGTCAGGCTTATTTGCGGCGTCTATAGGTGTTGGTACAGCAATAACGAAGAAAGTACTGCCTTTTAAAGCCTCGGGGTCTGAGCTAAAGGTAATGCTCGAGTCTCTCAAATCAGCTTCTTGTAGCTCTCCTGTACTATCAAATCCCGCGTTTAACGCTGACACCTTTGTCTTACTGGTATCAAAGCCTACTGTATCTGGAAAAACCTTAGCAAAAGCGAGTGCTACGGGTAAACCCACATAGCCAAGACCAATGACAGCTACTTTTTCAGCCATCAGGTACTTCATTTCTCATTACAGCGGACCTTAGATGAGTAGCGTTTTCAATCCCATCAAGACCACTCATTTGACAGACAATCTAGGCAGAGACTTATAAATCACAGCTTGATCAGTCCGCCCAATCACTGGGGAAGCCTCGCCAGCTAAAAGGGCTAAAACAAACCAAATGTACTTCGATTTCTCCGCAGTTAAAGGGATAATGCCTACTACCAGGATGATAAATAAGATAATACTAAAACTTCTTCCTCTATTTGACTTATCCAAAAGCGAAGGAATAACCGAGACAAGAATAGCTGTAAATAACAAAAAGCCAACAATCCCGCCCTCGGTAAGGACAGAAAGAAATGTGTTATGAGCAACCAAAGCGCGACCTAGAATGGGTTCCACTGTTGATGCAAACGCGCCGCCACCAATGCCCAAGTAGGGATTGCTCCAGAAGAGTTCAGCGCCAGCCTCATAGATGAGGAGCCGCCCCGTCCAGGTACCATCCGTAAGTTCATCCGAGGTACCCGCCAAGCGCTCGATATTACGCTGCCAATCAGGAAAGATTTGGGGGAAGTAAACGAAAATACCCCACATAGCAATGCAAATCAAGGTAAAAAGCGCTAACTTTCTAGCCATACTCAAACGTGGAAATGTCAGCGGAATGATGGCTAAGGATATTAGCGTAACAATCAGCCCCCCGCGGGATGCAGACATGACGACGCCAAAAATGGCTAAGGGCAAGTACAAGGTATTCAACCATATGAGCAGACGGTTCTTCCAGGTCAAAGCTAGTCGCCACGCCATAGGAATGCCAAACGCGAGTACAGTAGCAAACTCGTTTGCATCAAAGCCCTTGCCAAGCTCACGAAAGGCGTAATCCTCAGCCGCGAAGATAGTATTAGCCGCCGCTGCAAGTGAAATAATAGCGCCTAGTACGAAGGCCTGCATAAGAATGAGTCGACGAGTCTCTTCTCGAGCAAACTCCCAAATCAACCAGGCCATCAGTAAAAGCTGCGTGAACGTAATCATATTTACTAAAGTTGCTGAAACATTCTCGCTCCAAAAATAGGTCGAAGCGGCGTACAAGGTATAGAGTGCACTACAAACTAAAAAAAGCGACGGCATTCTAAACGTAATGTAATTTCCTCTGAAAAGAGCGAGTCCACCGAAGAGGATAGCCATAATTCCAATTAGTCGTGGTAGGCTTCCGATACTACCAATACGTATAACGTTATCCGAAGGTATACTTACGACGAATAAAAATAACATCCAGAAGGTTATTGATCTAAGATTCATTTAACCACACAATCTACCGAGAAATACACTTCGAAAATCATAGCACTTCAAATCCCACTATTAGTTCTCGTTAAGCATAAGGTGACCTTATTCCCTGAACCGACAATGCCTATTATTTAAGCTAGAGGCGACATTTTATAAGCTCTATCGAGTTTGTCTAAAAAGTTACTAGCTAATTGGTCAATTTCAGGTGACAAGTCAACGTCCCTACCCCGTTTTAATGATCTTGGATGTACGGTCTTATGGATAGCTGGGCCGGGATAAGCCTGCCCTATACGCTCATAAAGTGCTTTAACCACTTTGCTGGGGTGTGTTACCAAATCCTCATACTTACACATATGGACATTGGTAATTTGATCAAGACCCAAATCAAAATAAAGACTGTTTCTAGCATACCAGAATAGTACGGCTGCATCCATTTTCTTTAGGTTTTGATGGTGTGTCGAAACTGTGTTACGCACCTCATCCGATACGTGTTCCGCTCGCCAGTTCGTTTGGTCATTATCCAGAATGGGTTTGATATTATTAAAGCCATTGTGTCGACTAAAGTGCTCGAGATTTGAAAGAGCAACGTCACGATAGTCTCGGTACACCCATAAAGCGTGACTATTTTCGAAGTAATCGAGCAATCTCAGAGCGTTCTGTGATTCGACTAGTGGTTTCATGACAATGAAAGCTGCCCTTTCACTATCTAACGCCGCTTTTACGTCAGCCAAGGGATTAAGGCGCAGCCGCTCACGCTTATCGTTGGAAGATAGTTTACTAAATTCACCAAATGTCTTAGTTTGAGGATCATTTTCGAAGATCTCGAGCATTAATGTGGTGCCTGATCGCTGGCAGCCAAGAATAAATAAAATTTGCTCATCCTGATTAGCTGGCGATAGCCTGTGAAGCAAATCTTTTTTTAGCAAGAAAAGTTTTCTACCAATCTTATTTTTTATTTTTGACGGTCTCATATCCCAATCCTTAAGGTTAAACTCACCTTGATAATTTCTCGCACGGAAGTACAGTATTGCTGATCCCGCTCAACTAACAACATACCCACAACTTAAGTGGGAGCACTGTAAAAAGAATCTCAGAACATATTAACTGGTAACATCCAGAAAAGCTTTTTTGACGGAAAGCATTGTAGCCTCAAATTTCCCCTGACTCATGAGCATGAATGGCTTCTCAACCAGCAAAAATGCAATCAAACTAATAAATAAGGTAATTGGTATAGCAAAGACTAAATGGAGCAAAACGTCTAAAGTAAAATAATTACCACCACTAAAGCGGGACGTATATGTCGAAAGTAAGTGCAGTAGCGGGAAATGTATAAGATAGGTTATGTAGCAGGCCCCACCAATAATCACGATGACACTGTTTTCAAACACCGATTTGAAGTGTGAGTCATGTAAGGCAGCAAGGACAAAAACAAGAATCACGAAGGGGAGGACATACAAATAACCTCCTCGGAAATACATAGTCACAAAAATAAGCGGCAAGAAAACGGCAATTATGCTGGTATTGACAGTTTTTCCTAAACGATAATCATTTGTCAAATATAAATCAGCAGCCAACATACCCGCCAAGAAAAACTGATAGTGACTGAGAATAGATCGTTGCAAATGCCAGTCGTGCAAGGGTAAATTGTGTATTAACGGCACCATGCCCATAAGTAAAACAAGAAACAATCTACGATAGTTTTTATCTAAAGCAAACACTTTAGTCAAAAGGGGCATCAGAATATAAAATTGAATCTCAATCTCGAGGGACCAGGCAACAGGATTAATCGTTGACCAGTATCCGTATGCGAGGTTATGTACGTAGAATATGCTTGTTATAAAATGAGGCAATAATTCACCGAATGACTGTTCTCTCAGTACAAAAATATGCAGAAAAAAGAAAGCGGTCAAGGTTAAGAGATAAGGTGGTTCTAAACGGATTAGGCGACGCTTTACATAGTTGCCAAGAGAAACTTTATCGGCTTCGAAAAGATGGTGTTTGGCAAAGGGTAGCGCCAAGATAAAGCCGCTAATGACGAAAAATAGATAAACGCCTGCTTCACCACTTAAAAATGCTTTACGCAACAAATTTTCTTGTCCAACAACTTTAGCATCATAAAAACTCGAATAATCAAGAAATGCTGTTGACGCATGTAAAAGTAATACAGGCATGATGGCAAAGAATCTTAAGCCGTCAAGTGCGGCAATGAATCGTCCCGAAGTCGGTCTAAGAAATATTTCAGACAGTTTCATAAGCAGGAAAACAAAACTTCCCTATTCTCTCGCAATTATACCCTAGCTTCATCTCTAACTGATAAGCTAATTCTCACACCACATTTCTCTGTTAGTTTAGCAAGAAAAACTATACTTTTGACACTCCTCTTAATGGTAACGTAGGTCGTTTTATACCATATGCTTCACGCAGTTTTTTTCATACTGACATACAACCAATAAAGGTATAATTACCAATACTGAACTAATAAACTAGCACTCTTTTGCTACTCCCGAATCAGAACCAAGACTCGAAACATGGTGATTTTATTACACACTTATTCAGATGCTGAAAGATGAGAGCCTCAAAGTCGCACTATTCTTGCCGAACCTCGGTGGAGGAGGTGCGGAAAGAATAACAGTCTATTTAGCAGAAGGATTTGCCAACCGAGGTGTTCAAACCGATTTGGTGTTAGCTAAAGCAGATGGCCCTTATCTGTCACAGGTTTCAGCGAATGTCAATATTGTAGACCTCGGCGCGTCTCGAGCCCTATTGAGTGTTGGGAAGCTGTCAACCTATCTTAGCCGTGTCAAGCCAAGCGCCATTATCTCGGCGCTGAACTATACTAATCTGCTTACCCTTGCTGCAACTAAGTTAGCCCAATTTGACGGCAAAACCATTATCACTCTGCATAATCAATTTACAGTACCTAGAGAAACAAAGCCGAGCTTTAAAGAGCGAGCCATCACCTATCTAATGCGCCGTTTTTACGGATATGCAAATGAAATTGTGGCCGTCTCGAATGGCGTTTCCGACGACGCTGCTGTAACCTTGGGATTAGACCGTGAGACGGTCAAGACGATCTACAATCCAGTTATTTCAGACGCCGTTCTTGCTCGAGGTCAGGAAGTACCTAAGGAGGATTGGCTAAATTCACACGAGACACCCGTTTTTCTAGGCATTGGTCGTTTCCATGAACAAAAAGACTTTCCAAACTTAGTTCGCGCATTCAAGAAGGTGCGTGATAAGGTCAACTGTCACCTGATTATTTTGGGGGACGGCCCAGACCGCAAAGACCTGGAAAAACTGATTCTCGAGCTCAAACTTCAAGACAGCGTCAAGCTACCCGGTTTTGCCGACAACCCCTACGCCTATCTCAGCCGAGCCGATGTATTTGTACTGTCTTCTAAATGGGAAGGTTTGCCCACAGTCCTTATTGAAGCACTGGCGTTTGGAAGAAAGATCGTTTCGACTGACTGTAAAAGTGGTCCAGATGAAATCCTGTTATCAGGTGAGTATGGGACATTAGTTCCCGTAGGTGACAGCGAATTATTAGCCGAAGCCATGTGTGATGCACTCACAAAACCTAAAGTGACCTACGACGCTGCTAAGGCAAGTAAACGTTTCACCTATGAGCTTTCTATTCAAAGCTACCTGGACCTTGTGAAAAAATAGGCTCTGTTTCTAACTCAAACTCAGCTGATTCTACTGGGGAATATCTCGAACTAAATATAGTCACGAATCGTACGAGCCAGGAATTTTGACGTTTCAACAAACCCCTGCCAATCCGTAAACAGGCTTAACGGATACCAAAGCAGATGACGAATAGCTATGCTCAGGTCCCCCTTTGCCAGGGCAAACATCATGATATTAGTATGCATTTTGGTTCTGGCCTTCAGATGTGAGTGCACATCACTTTCGTATTTTTCAGCAAACAAACGGCTCGACTCGAGTCTTCTTGAAACGTTGGTGGTTATCCTACCCGTTTCACTGAACCTCACATAAACTAAGGGTTCAGGAAGACACGCCACTTTGTAGTTACGCGCAACGCGAACATATAAATCGTGATCTTGCTGAGCTGGGAAGCGCTCATCTAAACCGTCAAGCTCGAGTAAAACCCCTCGCTTGACGACTACACTATAAAAGCCCGCCAACTGATTTTTATAGAGAAGCTGTTGAAATATATCACCCTGCAACGTTGGTGTGAATGTTTGATAGACGTTTTCAGGTGTGTCTTTGAAGCGGACATGCCCCGTATAAATCATGGCGACATCTGAAGATACTGCTTGAATTTGCTCATACTGCTTCTGCAACTTGCTTGGGAACCAAATATCGTCATCATCTAAAAAAGCAACCCATCCTCCTGTAGACAGAAAAATGCCCGTATTACGCGTTCCCGCACCACCTTTGCCTCTACTATTCTGAACAAATTTTATCCGCTCATCAGTAAAACCTTGCATCACATCTGGGGTGTGGTCTGAAGAACCGTCATCAACGACAATGATCTCAAAATCCTCAAACGACTGCTCCATGACGCTTTGAACGGCTTCTCGGAGAAAATCGGCACGATTAA
>ENA-ORXM01002194-ORXM01002194.1-marine-metagenome-genome-assembly--contig:-NODE-2194-length-23698-cov-15.588713_pt1 | contig 23698 bp, 21 predicted proteins | sample MGYA00237867_ERZ511480 | MGnify/ENA primary metagenome ERZ511480 (study PRJEB26309, sample SAMN06266103) | marine metagenome | isolation source: Algal blade | place: United Kingdom:Sidmouth, United... | reverse complement strand
CATTTACTTAAAGAAATTAACGGTGTTGACGTTGAAAAATTCCCAAGAATGCTTTATGATGATGCTATGCGTTTATATGGAAATGATAAACCAGACATTCGTTTTGGGATGGAATTTGGCGAACTAAACGCTGTAACGCAACATAAAGAATTTGGTGTTTTTAATACTGCAGAATTAGTTGTTGGTATTGCTGTTCCTGGCGGAAATAGTTACACAAGAAAAGAAATTGACAAACTTATTGCTTGGGTAAAGCGTCCGCAAATTGGTGCTTTAGGCATGATTTATTCACGTTGTAATGATGATGGAAGCTACAAATCTTCCGTAGATAAATTTTACGATCAAGACGATTTAGCAAAATGGGCAGAAGTTACTGGCGCAAAAGCAGGCGATTTGGTTTGTGTGCTTTCTGGCGATACAAATAAAGTACGTGCACAATTAAGTGCCTTACGTATGGAATTAGCAACACGTTTAGGATTAAGAAATCCTAAAGAATTTGCTCCGCTTTGGGTTATGGATTTTCCATTATTGGAATTAGACGAAGAAACAGGTCATTACCACGCCATGCATCATCCATTTACATCTCCAAAACCTGGTCAATTAGAATTATTAGAAACCAATCCTGGAGAAGTAAAAGCCAATGCCTATGATTTAGTTTTAAACGGAAATGAAATTGGAGGTGGCTCCATAAGGATTCATGATAAAACAACACAAGCCATCATGCTGAAACACTTAGGTTTTTCTGAAGAAGAAGCTAAAGCACAATTCGGGTTTTTAATGGATGCTTTTGAATATGGTGCACCACCACACGGCGGATTAGCCTTTGGATTAGATAGACTGGTTGCCATTCTTGGCGGACAAGAAACCATTAGAGATTTTATTGCTTTCCCAAAAAATAATTCTGGACGAGACGTTATGATTGATGCACCTGCCCCTATTGATGATGCACAATTAACAGAATTAAGTTTAAAACTTAATTTAAAATCATAAATACTAAACCTCACAGGTTTTGAAACCTGTGAGGTCTTAAATATATAATCCTGTTCAAACCATAGTGCATAGAACAAGATTATTTAGTAGTTTTATACAAATGAATAAAAAAAAAGTTTTTAAGATGCTAGCTTGGATAAGCTCTGTTATTTTAATTATAATTCTATCTTTACTTGGCTATTTTTATTTTGTACCTAATTACAAGTACTTACCTTCAAAAAATAAATTCACAAAAAGAGTTGCTTATATTGACCCTGAAAAATCTTTACTTTCTGAGGGTTTTCAATCGTGTAACGATAATATTGTAGATTACTATAATTCCCGTAAAGGTGATACGAATGGAGAGGTAGCCTCTTATAGCGAAGGAAAAAACGGTCTTCGAAAATACATTCTATCGCAATATAGAAATAAAAACTACACAGATTCTGGTTATCTAAATATTCGATTTATAATAAACTGTAAAGGTAAAATTGGTAGATTTATAATTCATGAAAACTCTTTAAATTTAGAGCCAACTGTATTTTCTAAAGATCTAAAAGATCAACTCTTTCAACTAACTACACAACTTAAACAATGGAATCCAGTTATAATTGAAGGTGTGGAAATGGATTCATATATGTATATATCTTATCGTATCGAAAATGGAGAAATCACAGAAATTTTACCTTAGTCTATTCCTTGCTTTTATTTTTTTCGGTTGTCAAACTAATCAAGAAAAAGCCATAGAAGCTTCGGAATTTGGGTTTCATTTTTACCAAGGAGACCCTACTCATATGAATGCTTTTGCTTATGCTTTGGAATTAGATTCTACGAATGCTGAAAATTGGCGTGAATTATCTGTAACCTATCTCAAAAGAGGTATTCCACATAATTGGAAAAAATATTATGACAAAGCTATAGAACATGACCCTATAACTTGGCAACCATGGCGAGGATACCTATATCTATGGTTTTACAGAGATTACAAAAAAGCCATAGCGGACTTTAATGCTAGTGATACCTTAACACCAAACTTTATAGACGCACCGCAAGGACACAGCGTAGACTATTGGAGAGGCATTGCATATTTAGGGTTAAAAAATTACGAAAAGTCAAATTGGTATTTTGAGAAACACATCAAAAAGGAAACCAAAGATTTTGGTGAAGATTATGTCGACTTAACAGCTTTTCTCTATAATGGGATATCTTATTTTGAATCTGGAGATTATGAAAAGGCTTTACTTAATTTTAATAAGCAACTAGAATATGGCAAAAACCTAAGTGCAGATGCCAAATTTTATAAAGCACAAATTTTTAGAATTGAAAACAAAACAGAAGAAGCTAAAATTATAATAAACTCAGCAATTGAAGATTTTAATGCTGGTTATTTCAATAATAGAAACTACGTAGAAACACTCAGGCAAATTTACCTTGAGGATTTAAATGACTTAAAAAAGCAACTCATTAACTAATGCCCTTAATCGCTAAAAAACTATTACGGAAACTAATAATCTGGAAGTATAAATACATTTCAGAGCGTCAGTTTGTTTATGCACTTAGTATTCTTGTTGGCTTTTTATCAGGAATGGGAACTGTGGTACTTAAAAACTTAACCCATTACATTCGCCTGCTTTTTGAATTAGAGTTTTTCAATAATTACCAAAATTCTTTGTATTTCATTTTCCCAATAATAGGTTTGTTTTTGGTTTACGTTATCAAACAAATCTGGTTAAAAAAACATATTGGTCATGGTATATCATCAACACTTTATGCGATTTCAAAATTAGAAGGTATCATTCCGCGTTATAATATTTATGCCGCATTAATAACCGCACCTTTAACCGCTGGTTTTGGTGGATCGGTAGGATTACAAGGTCCCGCGGTTAGTGTAGGTTCTGCTTTAGGATCAAACGCAGCACGATTATTTAAAATGAACACCAAAACGCGTATGCTTTTAATCGGGTGCGCTGCAGCAGGCGCCATGGCATCTATGTTTAAAGCACCAATTGCAGCCATTGTATTTGCTATAGAAATTTTTAGTCTGGATATTGCTTTTACCTCATTAGTACCGCTTTTACTAGCATCCGTTTCAGCAGTTGTAACCTCCTATTTATTTTTAGGAAGCGATGTATTATTACGTTTCGAGCTAACCGATAAATTTCAAGTCAACGACATTCCTTTTTACATACTTTTAGCGCTAGTTACGGGATTAGCATCCGTTTACTTTTCAAAAGTGTTTTTCGGAATTACTAATTTTTTTAAACAATTTGATAACCGCGCATTACGGCTTCTCATTGGTGGTTTAGCCATTGGTACCATGCTCTATTTTATTCCACCACTTTATGGTGAGGGTTATGGACTTATGAACAACCTTTTAAAAGGCGATCATTTAGCAGCTATTGGAAACACCCCTTTTGATTTAGATTTATCCAACATTTGGATTGTTATAGGGCTTTTATTAGGAATCGGCATCTTTAAAGCCATTGCCATGACCACTACTTTTGGAGCAGGAGGTGTTGGTGGTGTATTTATTCCAACCCTAGTTATGGGAAGCGTTTTAGGGAACGCCTTTGCAAAAATTATTAATAATTTGGGTTTAGATTTTAGCGTTTCAGAATCTAATTTCACGCTTATTGGTATGACGGGATTAATGGCAGGCGTACTACACGCACCATTAACAGCTATTTTCCTAATTGCAGAAATAACAGGTGGTTACGAGCTTTTTCTTCCTTTAATGCTTGTATCTACCATCTCATTTGCCATAACAAAATACTACGTATCGCACTCTATTTATACTTTAAAACTCGCACAACGTGGCGAACTCATGACACACGATAAAGATAAAAACGTGCTTATGGTTTTAGATATTGATAAAGTTATTGAAACCAATTTTATCATTTTAAAACCAGAAATGAAGCTCGGCGATATCCTAAAAAATGCCGTCGCAAAATCCTCAAGAAATCATTTTCCCGTAGTTAATGATAAACATGAATTTTTGGGTGTTATCCGTCTAGATGATATCAGACACATGATGTTTAATACAGACCTTTACGAAAAAGTAGAAGCCTCAAGCCTTATGCATGCCGATGCTGGCATTATAAATTATGATGAAGATAATATGAACATCATCATGGATAAATTCAAATCCAGTGGCGCATGGAATTTACCCGTAATAAAGGATGGGAAATATTATGGCTACATCTCTAGATCGAAGCTATTAACAGCATACAGACAACAATTAATAAACTTTACATAGTTTTAAAATCATGAAATATCTTATCCTTTTTTTAACGATAGCAGCCTTTACAAGTATCATTATAGGGTTAACTTTAGATGTTGATTATTCTCAAAAACTCATCGGTTTTGGTGTTATAGCTATATTTTTTGTTGTATTTCCTCTGTTTTCATACCACCATTGGAAAGGCAAAGACTTGAAAGATTATATGCTCACTAAGGAAAATTTAGATAAAATGCGCGACAATCAAAAGCGCAAAAAGTATTAATATTTGGGCGTTACCCGAAAAGGGTCGGGCTTTTCGTTACAAGTCCTCGCACCTCCTTCGTCGGGCTATGGGCTTTATACTACAATCCCTAACGCGAGTATATCGGCAATTGTCAATCTTCAGTTCGCAGTAAATTTCAATTTAAATTCCGTTTCTCAACAAAAAACCGTTTTAAAAGCGACGATGCCTCCTCCTCTAGAATACCACCAGAAATCGTAGTTTTAGGATGCAACTTGGTTTCTAAATTAATACAACCACGTTCCACATCTCTGGCACCATATACAATTTTAGAAATCTGACTCCAATACAAAGCTCCAGCACACATTTGGCAAGGTTCAAGCGTAACGTACAACGTACATTTCTGAAGATATTTTCCGCCTAAAAAATTAGCAGCAGCCGTAATCGCTTGCATTTCTGCATGTGCCGTAACATCGGTTAAAGTTTCCGTTAAGTTATGCCCACGAGCAATAATTCTATTATCAATAACAATAACAGCGCCTACAGGTATTTCGCCTTGTTCAAAAGCAGCTTCCGCTTCTTGGAGTGCTTTTTTCATAAAATAGGTATCGTCAAAAGGTTTTATCATGATAGCAAAAATACAAATTCATTCTTGTACTTTTGCTTTGTGCAAAAAAGTCTATTACAAAATATAAACTCGCCTAAAGAACTTCGTCTTTTAAACCAACAAGACTTACTAAAACTCGCACAAGAACTTCGAGAATTCATAATTAATATAGTTGCCACAAAAGAAGGTCACCTAGGAGCCAGTTTAGGTGTTGTAGAATTAACTATAGCCTTACACTACGTTTTTAACACACCAATAGATCAATTGATTTGGGATGTTGGACATCAAGCTTACGGACATAAAATTTTAACAAGAAGAAAAGATATTTTTCATACCAACCGACAACTAGGAGGCATCAGCGGATTTCCAAAACGTGAAGAAAGTGAATATGATACTTTTGGTGTTGGACATTCATCCACATCCATATCAGCGGCTTTAGGCATGGCGATTGCTTCACAATTAAAAGGCGAAAACAAACAGCATATAGCCGTCATTGGAGATGCATCTATCGCGAGCGGAATGGCTTTTGAAGGCTTAAATCATGCGGGAGTTACCGATGCGAATTTGTTAGTTATCTTAAATGATAATGCTATTGGTATCGACCCAAGTGTTGGTGCTTTAAAACAATATTTAACCAACGTAAAAAAAGGCACTCAAAAACAAGACAATATTTTTGAAGCTTTAAATTTTGATTACTCAGGACCTATTGATGGTCATGATTTAGATAAAATTATTTTAGAGTTAGAACGCTTAAAAACCGTAAAAGGCCCAAAATTTTTGCACGTCATAACTACAAAAGGTAAAGGCTTAAAACAAGCTGAAGCTGACCAAGTAAAATATCATGCTCCAGGAAAGTTTGATGCAAAAACAGGAGATTTACCAGTCAAATCTAATGCAATTGTACCACCAAAATATCAAGATGTTTTTGGGTATACCATTGTAGAATTAGCGAAACAAAATAAAAATATTGTAGGTATTACACCTGCGATGCCAACGGGAAGTTCTCTTAAATACATGATGACAAAAATTCCAGATCGTGCTTTTGATGTGGGGATTGCAGAACAACATGCTGTAACTATGGCAGCAGGCATGGCAACACAAGGTTTAATCCCATTTTGTAATATCTACTCCACATTTTTACAACGTGCTTACGACCAGATTATCCATGATGTAGCTATACAAAAACTACCCGTTATTTTTTGTTTAGATCGTGCTGGTTTGGTTGGAGAAGATGGCGCGACACACCACGGTGTTTTCGATTTAAGTTATTTACGTTGCATCCCGAACCTCATCATATTTGCACCTAGAAACGAAGTGGAATTACGCAACATTATGTACACAGCACAATTAAGATTAGAGCAACCCATTGCTATACGTTACCCAAGAGGACGCGGCGTTACTATAGATTGGAAACAACCCTTTTCTAAGATTGAGATTGGCAAAGCTGTTACCCTTAAAAAAGGAAAAAAACTTGCCGTTTTAAGTATTGGCACTATGGCGCAAAATGCTACTGAAGCTATCAAGGGTTTAAATGTTTCGCATTACGATATGCGTTTTGTAAAACCTTTGGATGAAAACTTACTCCATGCTATTTTTAAAACTTACGATATAATTGTTATTGTTGAAGACCATACTATTAAAGGTGGTTTTGGATCTGCTATTTTAGAGTTTGCTTCTGAAAATGGTTATAAAAACCCCATTAAAACTTTAGGTATTCCAGATGATTTTGTAGAACATGGTGGTGTTGATGAACTTCATGAGTTTGTTGGCTTGGATGTTGGGAGTTTGATTGAGATTCTTAAGGGGCTTTTGTGAACAACCAAAATACAATTTACCTGTAATTTAAAACAATCTTCCTAGTTTATCATTTAGAGAAATAGTTAAATCAATAAACTCAAATTTTAAATTATGTGATTTCTCCAAAGGTTCAATCATTTTGACTAACGATTTTCTATCCTTTGTAATATAAGCATCAATTTTTCTATTATAAATTTGCGAAAACAACTTAATATCATTGATTATAACTTTTCTCTGTTCGGATTCTCTTAAAGTCTCATTTCCTTTAAGCTCTAAGAAAAAACTGCCAGCAATTTTTGCGTCAGCGTAATCAAACTCTAATAATCTAAATACATTTAAAGAAAGTAAATTATCTGGATTATCACCAACTGCATACTCACTGACTACAATAGTTGAAAGGTACATTTCTATTTCATTTTCTAAAAAGTATTTAAAATAATCTTTTGCATTCTGGTGGTACTCATCATCAGATTTTAACAATCTAATACAAAAAGAATTATCTAAAAGAACACTACTTATTCCTTTCATATTCCATCTGTTTTTAAGTCTTCAATCCAAGCATCAACATTTGTGATTTTGCTCAAATTAACAGATGCTTTTTCAATTACTTTTTCTAAAAGAGATATATTAAAAAGTGGCTTGTATTGAATAAATTCAATTAATTCTAAATCGGATAATTTATCATCTTCAAAACTCTTTTTGCCACGTACTTTAATTCCGTAGGGCTTGTAAGTTTTTTTCTCACCATTCATTATTTGTTCTTTAGTAGCAGCAATTGTGAGATTACCATAATTATTTGTAGTTATATGTAAATTTGGGTTTTTCCCACCTTCTTGATAAATTTCACCATAAAGATAAAATTCACTTTCATAAAAGGTTGGAGCAATCATTACGAAATTTGTTTTATAGTCTATGACTAAAGATGACTCTTTTGCTATTGAATTATTAAACTCAATTATGTAACCTTCTTTAATAGCTTTTTTTTGGAATTTATCAATTATAGATTGTCTTTTGTAATCTAAAAAATCAAGATTATTCCTGTTTTTAATTTCACTTGTTAAGCCATTAAATAATATTACAGCAGTTATTGGCAAAAAGAATTTATGTTTGGCAGAACCTTCTTCTATGTCATAAGACATATGTGGTCGATTTTGTTTTTCTTTTCGGTTTGGATACAAGAATGATTCCACATCCGATATAAAGTCTTTTACTTCATTTATATCAATGTCTTTAGGACTTAAGGTATTATCCTTATTCGTCACTCTTAACTCTATGTAACCTTGTTCTTCCACTTGTCTAAAATACAAATTTACTGAATATAAAAAACTACAGTCAACAACGTATATAAAAAATTGCTTCTTTTCTATATTTCAAAATACTATACTGTTAATTTCTTATTCATTTATTCCCACTAAATCAAACTTAAAAAAAACACTTTAGATTAATATTAAATAAAAAGCTTTAGTAGGATTAATTAAATTTTTCAATTTTTTTTAATATCCTCCAGCGTTTGCTTAAAGCGGTGTATCAATTCATAAATTTCTTCTTCGTTATAAGATGCAAAACCAATTCTTATGGAGTTGTGTTCTAATTTAGCATAATCATAACGTTGCCAATTTCCAATTTCTAATTTATAGGTTCTTGCTACTTCAGAAATAGTTTCCCAAGAATAATTTTGATGCAACGTTGCCCAAACTGCCATCCCTCCTTTTGGAATTTCAAAAGTTAAAAAACTACTTAATTCATCTTTTAAAAGTTTACAAAACAAATCTCGTCTTTGTTTGTAAACCTTCATCACTTTACGAATATGCCTATCTAAATCTCCTGATTTTATAAAATCTGCAAATGTTAATTCTAATAAGGCATCTCCTTGTCTATCTACAAAACCTCTTAATTTGGCGGCTTCATCTACAAATTCCTTGGAAGCAATTAAATAACCAATTCTATATACTGGAGCAACCGTTTTACAAACAGACCCAATATAAATGACGTTTCCGTTGGTATCGTGACTTGCCAATGGTAAAATTGGTGCATGATTGTAATTAAAATCATAGTCGTAATCGTCTTCAATAATTGCAAAATTATATTGTTTTGCAAGGTTTAAAAGATGAATTCTCCGTTTTGCTGAAAGTGTTACTGTTGTGGGATGGTGATGATGCGATGTAACATATACGGCTTTAATCTGCTTTTGCTTACATAACTTTTCAATAGCGTTTGTTACTAATCCGTTTTCATCAACCAAAACACGTTCTATTTTTGCGTTTTGGTATAGAAAAGATACATCTGCAGACTCATAATTGGTATTTCCAACCACAACAATATCATCTTTTTGAAGTAATATTTGCGATGACAACCAAATACCCATTTGACTTCCACGCGTAATTAACAGATTATTTTTGGTAATATTCAAACCTCTTGTTGTATTTAAATAATCAACTAAAACGTCTCGCAATGTATCATTTCCATAAGTGGAACCGTAAGATAAATGGTCGAACACCTTTTTTTTGGAACATAATCTTCTGTAAGTTCTAGCAATTTCATCAATTGGTGTTAACCGTCCATCAGACACTCCATCATTTAAATACATGAATCCTTTATCCCGCTTCAGAGACTTTTCAGGTAAAATACTATTCTTATAAAACGAGAATCCCGTACCTTTTTTAAATCAAAAACTTTACAGCCTTCTAATTTTTGTTGTTCTAATACAGGTAATTTACGATGTACAAAAGTTCCTTTTTTAGGAATGCTTTCTACCCAACCTTGTAGTAGCAACTCATCATAACAAGCTACGATTGTTTTTCTATGAACGTTTAACTGTTCTGCCAAAGTTCTGCTACCTGGAAGTTTGGTATTGGGAGCAAGCGTTTGATTTTTAATTAATTGAATAATTTGATTTGATAATTGTAAATACAATGCTTGATTGCATTGTCTATCAAAATGAATACTGGTTTTAAACGGAAACATCTGGACTACCTACTATATTTATTCTGGATTACTTAAATAGTCCATAAATATAATATTTTTGAAATATAAAACTAGAATAAATGATAAAATCAGACTTAAATTCATCAGAATTTGATAACTATTATTCAAGATATATAAATAAGTTATCTGATGAGACGGAACTTAGAAAAGCTTTTGAAATTGGTAAAGACACACTAATTGACTTTTTTAAATCTATTCCTGAAGAAAAGCTGACGTATCGTTATCAACCTCAAAAATGGAGTATAAAAGAAATACTCCAACACTTAATAGATACAGAACGCATTTTTATGTATCGCTGTTTTAGAATTGCCAGACAAGATAAAACTACCTTAGCAGGGTTTGATCAAGACATATACATAAAACCGTCTGAAGCTAACAATAAAAGCATTGACAGTTTGTTGAATGAGTTTACAGTAAATCGTAAGCATTCAATTTCATTATTAAATAGTTTAACAGATGAAGACTTATGCTTTATTGAAAGTGCTAACGGAAATGCTATGTCAGCAAGAGTTGCTGCTTTTACTATTATAGGTCATGATATTTGGCATATTGAAGTTATACAGCATAACTATTTATAAGATATTGATAAGTTAATAATAAGCATAAAGAATATAAAATGATTGAAATAAGAAGAGCCATACCATCTGATGCCATTCAAATTGCTTTGTTAGGAAGGGTTACTTACACAGAATCTCATGGAGATTATATAGCAAACAAAGCCCATTTACTTGAGTTTAACAATCAGCACTATTCAGTTTCTAAAATAAGAGAAGAATTGAATGATGAAGACGTTTTATATTGGATTGTTTTTTCTGATGAATTACCAATTGGTTTTGCAAAACTTTCTTTGAATATAGAACATCCAATAAAATCAGAAATCAATTCTTGTAAACTACAAAGATTATACATTTTAAATGATTTTATTGGACTAAAAATAGGTTCTGAATTACAAGACATCATATTACAAAAAGCAATGGATTTAAATTTTAAAGACATTTGGTTGACTGCTTATTATAAAAATAAAAAAGGAATTCGTTTTTATGAAAAATATGGCTTTAAAGAAATTGGAAACATCGATTATATTGTTGGAAAAAGTAATTATCCAAATCTGATTTTCGCAAAAACTTTATAACTATGAAAACATACGAAAAATCAAAATTAAACAGGGTAAAACGCGGGCAAATAAGAGCGACTTACGATGTTGAAAAAATAAACACCATTTTAGATGCTGGTTTTATAGGTTATGTAAGCTATGTTTATGAAGGCAGAGCCATAACGTTGCCAATGGCTTACGGGCGACAAGACAATAAAATGTATTTACACGGTTCTCAAGCCAATAGAATGTTACTAGCATTATTAGAGGCTAAAGACATGAGCATGACCGTTATGCATTTAGATGCCTTAGTTTTAGCACGTTCTGGTTTGCATCATTCTGTAAATTATCGTTCGGCAACTTTATTTGGTTCTGTTAAAAATATTGAGGACTCAAAAGAAAAAGAAGCTGCTCTTTTTTGTTTTATGGAATATATGATGAAAGGAAGATGGGACGAAATTAGACCAATGCATCAGGAAGAATTAGACAGAACTTTAGTTGTAGAAATGACTATTGAAACCGCTTCTGCTAAAATTAGAGATGTTGGTGTTGGTGATGAACCAGAAGATTACGATTTAGACGTTTGGGCTGGTTTAGTGCCTTTAAAACAAGTTGCTGAATATCCAGTTGCCGACGAAGGTTTACCACAGAAAATGGAAATCCCGAAACATGTTTTAGAGTATTATGAACTAAATAAAAGCTAAAGGCTAGCAGATACTCGCGTTAGGGATTGAACGGTATGTTTGAAATCCCCGACTTTTTAGGAGGGATTGAGTAGTGAAAGCCCGACCCTTGTGGTAACGCCCAAATAATTCTTCTAAAAACTAATCCCTTTTATCTTTTTATAATCCAATATCGCTTTACTATCGGACAGTAAAGACACGTAATAACACACGCTTGACAGACGATTATATAGGCTAGAATTGTGAGTTTTTATGGTTTTTGGTAAACCTTTTAAAATGAGTTTATCGTAATTTGAAGCGGTGTTGTTAAAATTATTATTCACAGCGTTTGTATACGTTTTTAATAGCGTGTTTATAACGCCGTAGCCTGCAATTTCTTTATCGACAACCTCTGTGGATTGGTAAATGTTTTCGACGCTAATTTTTATGATATCTTTTATTTGTGCGTCGTATTTGCTTTTGTCTAGCAAAGCGCAATCGAAATTGCCATTTAAAATAGCATCTTCATGTTGCATGAAAATATCGACGGCTTCGTTTATTAGCGTGCCTATTGCCAATGCACGTAAATACCCCACACGATCTTCTTTGGTAGACAATGCATAATAGTTTTCGGGCTTTATAGTGTTTCTGATGATTTTGGATAGGTATTCTAACGCGAATTCTTCTTGAATTAAACCTAGATTTATACCATCTTCAAAATCGATAATAGTATAGCAAATATCATCTGCGGCTTCTACTAAATAGGCTAGTGGATGGCGTGCGTAACTGTTGTCTGTATCAGAACGTTTTTGCAATCCCAACTCGTTTGCCACATCTTGAAAGGCGTCTTTTTCAGATTGGAAAAAACCGTATTTTTTATCGGCTATATGGTTTGTTGGTTTTTTAGGAAGCGATTCTTTTGGGTATTTCATGAATGCGCCTAGAGTAGCGTAACTTAATCTTATACCGCCTTGGCGCCCTGCTCTACTTTCAGTTAGAATTTTAAATCCATTGGCGTTTCCTTCAAAATCGCATAAGTCTTGGTATTCTTTATCGGTAAGTTGATTTTTAAACGTTTTGCCTTTTCCGGTTTTAAAAAACTCGCCTATGGCTTTTTCTCCGGAATGCCCGAAGGGTGGATTTCCAATATCATGCGCTAAGGCTGCGGCGGCGACTATGGCTCCAAAATCGTTGGCTTGATAGCCCAGTGAGCTTTGTAAATGCGGATGTTTTTCTAATAATTTTTGACCTACTCGCCTACCCAAAGACCTGCCAACAACACTAACTTCTAAACTGTGTGTTAATCTGGTATGCACAAAATCGGTTTCCGATAATGGAATGACTTGTGTTTTATCTTGAAGACTTCTAAATTCTGATGAAAATATGACACGATCGTAATCGACTTCAAAACCTAAGCGGGTTTCGTCTTGTTCTTTACGGATGCGTTTATTGGTGTCGCCAAAGCGTTTTAAGGATAGAAGTTGCTCCCAGTTCATAGTCGTATTTTAAGTTACGGCAAGATAATAAATTCAGTAAAAATTATCTTGTTAAATCACTTAACATTAAGGTAACATTTTAATCATAGTTGTTTAATGATTTGGTAACACATAATTATGGTCTCTGAGCGTATTTTTGCATCAGAATTAAGAATAACATGAGAAATATTATATACGTAGCCATCTTTTTTATCTCTGCATTGTCTTATGCACAGAGTAATGGCTCAGTTAACGGTAATGTATTAGATTTTGAATCTAATAACGAACCTTTAATGTTTGCTAAAGTTTCTATTAAGGAAACTGGTGCTGAAGTTTTATCAGACGAAAAAGGTTTTTTTAAGTTTGAAAACTTAAATGATGGCGAATATACTTTGGTAAGTAGCTTTACAGGTTATGAAACTAAAGAATCAAAAATAAAAGTAGCGTCAAACGCAACGCAAATAAAATTAGTACTAGAACCTAGTTCGATATCTTTGGAAGATTTAGTTTCAGCAATGGCTAGTGTTGAAAACAGGGCTTCTACTACAAGCAATTAGAATTAGTTAGTTTAGTTTATTGTTTAGTTAGCAATATGCATATTTTAAAATCAGTTTTCAATTTATAATTGAAAGCTAATTTTTTTTTATGTCTTTTAGATAAGACTATTTCAAATAATAAACTGCCCCTTTTAGTTTGATTATTTTTTTAGCTAGTGAAAAAAAATAATTCTCAATGTTAACTAAATGTAACCAATATTTAAAATACTTCTGTTATAGTTAACACTAACCTAACGCTTTTATCACAGTTCTTTAATCTTATATTAATTATAAATTAAGATGGTCTTAGTTTCTTTGCGCCATAAAATTTGGACTAAATAATGAAAAAAATTTCAGTATTATTTGTATTATTTATAACAGCGTTTACCTACGCTCAATCTGGTTCGATAGTTGGAAAACTAACCGATAAGGAGTATAATAATGAACCCTTAGCTTTTGCTAACGTCCTTATAAAAGGAACAACCCAAGGAACTACATCAGATTTTGACGGTATATACGGATTTAGTGATTTAGAAATTGGCAACTATACATTAGTATTTAGTTTTGTTGGTTATGAAACTCAAAAAATTCCTGTAACCGTGGTTTCTGGAAAGGTAACTGAGGTAAATGTGCCAATGGGTGCTAGTGCAGCATCACTTGATGAAATCGTGATTACTACAACCACTAGAAGAGAAAGTGAAACGGCCCTATTGTTAGAACAGAAAAAAGCGGTTGAAATTAAAACTGCCATCGGTGCCCAAGAACTAAGTAAAAAAGCAGTTTCGGATGCTGGCGCTGCCACTTTAAAAGTTACAGGTGTAAATAAACAAGAGGGATCAAGTAAAATCTATGTACGTGGTCTAGGTGATCGTTACAATAATACTACGCTCAATGGGCTCCCATTACCCTCAAACGATCCAAGAAATAAAAATATAGACTTATCACTATTTCGTGCCGACATTATCGAGAGTGTGGGAATAGGCAAAGCGTTTTCTTCCTATATGTCATCAGACGTTGCTGGGGCAAATGTTGATATTGTAAGTAAGGAAACCACATCAAACCTCTTATTTAAGTTCAGTGTGTCTTCGGGCGTTAATACCCAAACTACATTTAATGATTTTAAAGAAATTGACGGTGCAAATTGGGTTGGTGTGAATACCAATACGCAGCATGATATTAGAAATTTAGATATCTATAGTTTTGATAATAGCTATACACCAAATCAAGGAAAGGCAAATCCTAATTTAGGGGTATCGCTTAATTTTGGCAAGAAATTCATCTTATCAGATGTAAGTAATATCAGTTTGTTTTTGGTTGGGTCTTTTAATAACGATTATTCGTATAGAGATGGTCAGTCTGATGCTATTGTGGATATTAACGATAGTGGGACTCTTAACGTAGGTTCCATATTTGCTACGGAAACTTTTGACTACACAGCTTCAAAATTATTAATGGGTAATGTAGTTTATAAAATAAATAACAACCACAGGCTTAGTTTCAACCATTTGTTTGTTCATTCTAATTCTCAAAAAATCCAAGATTTTATTGGAACAACAAATGATATTGGGAGGGACGCAGAAGATAACAGACAGGTTAATGTATTGCTGCAAACCGAAATTCAAAACAGACTTTTTGTTAACCAGTTAATGTCTCAGCATAAATTTGGGGAAACCATAGATGTCAATGCTGCCGTAAGTTACAATGCCATATATAACGATGAACCAGACAGACGTAAAAATACGTTCATAATCAATAATGATACCAATACAACAAGAATTTCACAAAACGCCGTGCGGGATAACAGTAGATTTTATGGCAACTTATTTGAAAATAGTGTTGCGGGAAATTTAAGTGTTGTTAAATATTTGGGCGACCGTTATGAAAATAAAGGGAAAGTAACGCTTGGATATAATGGAAGTGTAGCAGATAGAAAATTTGATGGTATCTATTTTGACCACAACTTCTCTAACCCGAGAAACACATTTGTTGATGTAAACAATCTTGATGCAACATTCAACCAGAGTGGTTTGGATAATGATGTTTTTGGAATTGAAACTTCTAGAGGTCGAAATAGTGATGATGCTGAAACGTATTTGCCACAACTTTATGATGCAGAAAGGACAATACACGCAGCCTATGTTGATGCCGTTTATAATATTAGCGACAAGCTAACTGCTAATATTGGTGTGAGAGCAGAAGATATTAAAATGGATGTAGCATGGGACACCAATATCAGTTTTCCAGGATTTTCAAATAATAGCCAAATTGCATTGGACAAACAGTATATTTTACCAACTTTAAACATAAAATATCAACTTACAGAAAAAATAAATTTGAGATTATCGGGGAGCAAATCATATACTTATCCGCAATTTAAGGAAATTGCCCCTTTTACCTATGAGGGCATTAATTATCAAGAAAGCGGAAACCCTTCATTATTACCATCTGATAATTACAATGGAGAAATTAAGTTTGAACTTTTCCCTAACAAAAGTGAATTAATATCAGTAGGGTTTTTTGGAAAACTAATTGAAAATTCAATAAATCGCTTAGAAAGAAATTCAGCTATAGAAAGAGATTTTACATTTGACAACTCTGGCGATGCTACTGTATTTGGTGTGGAAATAGAAGGCCGATTGGATGTAATTTCGCTTGAGAATGATGATAATGAAAGTACACAGACACTATCTATAGGCGGTAATGCGACGCTTATGAGTACCGAGTTGGAGTTCAACACATCAAATACCCTATTTAACTATACTGGGAGTAGCTCACAACTAGAAGGCGCGGCTCCACTCACTGTAAATGCGGATCTGTCTTACAATTTTAATATTGATGACAAAGAAACTATTGCCACTGTTGTTTTCAATTATCAAAGTGATAAAGTATTTAGTATCGGAACAAACTTCCAAGAAAATATTATTGAAAAAGGAGTCCCTTTATTAGACTTTGTTTTTAGCCATAAATTCAACAAAAATTTAAGCGTGAAATTTAATGCTAAAAACTTACTGAACCCAAGTTTTGATAGATACCGTGATGTTCCAGAAAAACTTACTATGAACTCTTACAAAAGAGGAACTTCTATTTCGGCAGGTATAAGCTATAGCTTATAAAACAATCGCCATAACTATTTTAAAGCCATCCAATAATTTTAATAGTATTGGATGGTTTTTCATTTGTTCCTAAAACAAATTTAATTTTTGTTCACACAAGTTTTTATAAAAGAAATTAAACTTTTAGTTTATGATGTGATTAAAAAAAAATGAGTTTCAATCTCTAATATATTACAAATAATACTGTTATTTAAATTGAAATTCTAAACACCTCCTCACTATCAAATACTTTAGAGCTAATTATACAACTTTACAAACATTAATTTAACATTAGCCAAAATTCTTAACCTTATACTAATATTAACGTAAAGCTTAATTTAAAGTACTGGGGTTAATTTGTAGTATATTTTAAAACTCAAAAAAACAAAATGAAAACATTTAAACATTTATTAGTAATTGCAACTGTAGTTTCAATTTTCTCATGTTCATCTGATGATGACAACAGAACCATTGACCCAGGAAAAGATGGAGGTCCAATAACAGGAAACGAACTAAACGGTGATATCACTAAAGATGCTACATTATTAGCTTCTGTTGAATATACCTTAACAGGTTCTTTTACTGTAAAAGAAGGTGCGACCTTAACTATAGAAGAAGGTACAGTTATTAAAGCAAAAAGTGGAAGAACAGATGTTTTTTTAGCTGTAGAAAGAGGTGCTAAATTAATCGCAAAAGGAACCGCTGCAAACCCAATTAAATTTACATCAGATGCTAGCTCACCTAGAGCTGGAGATTGGGGAGGTATTGTAATTGCAGGTAAAGCAAAAAGCAACAAAGGTACAGATGTACAATCGGAAGTTGCAGGATTACTTTACGGAGGCACTAATGATACTGATAGCTCAGGAGAATTAAGCTACATAATTGCAGAATATACTGGTGCCAAAATTAATGGCGAGCAAGAATTTAATGGCATCTCTTTCTTTGCTGTGGGTAGTAGCACTATTGTAAACAACATAGTAGTTAGCGATGGTAATGACGATGGTATCGAATTTTTTGGAGGTACTGTAAACGTAACAAATGTTTACTGTGCTAATATTGCAGATGATATGTTCGATTGGACTGAAGGCTATACAGGTACAATTACAAATGCATTTGGCGTTCGTAATGATGGTTTTGATGCTGCAACTGATGATCCAAGAGGTATCGAGGGAGATAGCAATGGTTCAGACCCTACTGCTGCACCAATATCTACACCTACATTGAAAAATGTAACTATTTTGAACCTTAACCCAGATGTAGCACTTAAAGCAGGTGCTGAAATTAGAAGAGGTACACAAGCTACTATTACCAATATTTTATTTGCTGCTTATGGCGGTGCTAGTTTCGGAAACAGAATTGATACTAAAGATGACAAAGGAGATGGTACTTTAACAATCTCTAGTGCTTCTGCACAAGGGAACGTAGGAGACGATAAAGTTGGTGGTGCAATTACTGGAATTGTATCTTTAATTACTGATGGTATTACTGTTCCTTCTGACAATACTGTGAATGCTAAAGCTGGTGTTGGCGCTGATTTATCTGCATTCGCTTGGGCTAACCAGGGCTTTGTTGTAAAAAAATAATTTGATTAAAGTATTTACATAAAAAAAGCATCCTTATCAGGATGCTTTTTTTTATTTTATAATTTAAACACTTTTAATATTTAAAGAGAAGCTACATTATTTGTATAATCTACTTCTTTTAATTTACCTTCAATAACATAAATCCATTTTCCAACTTTCTTACCGTTGTTATAATAGGCGGTTACAAGTTTAGTTCCTTTTTCATCAAAACTCAACCATTCTCCTTCCAATTTTCCATCTGTAGTATAAGTTCCAGTTTGACTAATTTCTCCATTATTATGGAAATAAACAACTTCAATTAAATTAGTATCTTTATTTAAAGTTAATGTTCTTTCTTTTTGAGCAAAAGTTATTGATGTAAATAACGCTATAGCAATAATTAAAATATTTTTCATTAGTATGGGGGTTTTTAAATTAATAATTCTTTTACAAATATATAAAAATTTTACATTCACGCAACATTTACATAACATTAAATTAACATTGTGTTTGTAAATTACTTATTATCAACATTTTAAATTTTTATTTTTTTTAAAATATAGTAATATTAACTAAAGTAAGGTAAATAAGCATGCTTTTAAGTTTTCAATTCAATTTGAAAAGAAAATAACATTTGCATAACATAGGGTTCATTTAAAAATTCGACATTTGCTTTCAATATTTTTTAGATGGATAACATTTATACTTACATGCTTGTGGCGTTAGCTTTTTTAGCAGTTGCCGATTTAGTCGTTGGCGTTAGTAACGATGCCGTTAACTTTCTTAACTCTGCAATAGGCTCTAAGGCGGTTTCTTTTAAGACCATAATGATTATAGCTAGTTTAGGTGTTGCAGTTGGAGCAATGACCTCTAGCGGTATGATGGAAGTAGCTCGTAAGGGTATTTTTAATCCAGGTGAATTCATGTTTGATGAAATCATGATTATTTTTATGGCAGTCATGGTTACGGATATATTATTACTTGACTTTTTTAATACGCTTGGACTGCCAACATCTACTACAGTCTCAATTGTTTTTGAGCTTTTAGGCGCTTCAGTTGCTATTGCTATTTTAAAGATATTTGCAGACAATAATGAATCGCTTCTAGATTTAGGAAACTATATTAATAATGAAAAAGCTATTGAAATCATTCTAGGTATTTTATTATCGGTAGCCGTAGCTTTTTCCATTGGGGCTATTATTCAGTTTTTTTCAAGACTATTGCTATCGTTTAATTTTAATAACAAGCCCAAAATATTTGGAGCTATTTTCAGTGGGTTTGCTGTTACATCAATAATGTATTTTATACTTATTAAAGGCATTAAAAACGCCTCGTTTATGGATGATAGTATAAAAAGCTTAATCTCTACTAACCCAACAATATTACTAACTATTGGTTTTGTTATTTTTACACTTATCTCCATATTACTTATTTCATTTTTTAAAACAAATATTTATAAAATTATAATTGTTGTAGGTACTTTTGCTCTAGCAGTAGCATTTGCTGGTAATGATTTGGTAAATTTTATTGGCGTGCCTATTGCGGCATTTAACTCTTATGAGGCTTGGTCTTTGAGCAATATTTTACCAAAAGATTTTCCAATGGCAGCCCTAAGCCAACCCGTAAAAACACAACCATACCTATTGCTTATTGCTGGCTTAATCATGGTATTAACACTATGGTTTTCTAGTAAGGCAAAAGCAGTTGTAAAAACATCAGTAGATTTATCCAGACAAGATGCCGTAAAAGAGCGTTTTGAACCTAATTATTTGTCACGAAGTATTGTAAGAATGACTATGTTAGCATCTGAAGGATTTAATAATTTACTTCCTAATTCTACTAAAAAATATATTGAAAAACAATTTCAAAAACCTACAATATCTGCTGCTATAAAATCTGAAGACTTACCCGCTTTTGATTTAGTAAGAGCAGCTGTAAATCTAATGGTTGCTAGTGTACTAATATCGATAGCAACATCAATGAAACTCCCATTATCTACAACCTATGTTACATTTATGGTAGCCATGGGAACCTCTCTAGCAGATAGGGCTTGGGGTAGTGAAAGTGCCGTTTACAGGGTAGCTGGTGTATTAAACGTTGTTGGTGGTTGGTTCTTTACTGCATTAAGCGCCTTTGTAGCCGCAGCAATTATGGCACTAATTTTATACTATGGTAGAGGATATGCCTTAACTGCATTGCTAACTTTTACTATTATACTTCTTCTTAGAAACTTTTTGAACCATAGAAAACAAGCCAAGGAATTAAAAGAAGAAGATAGTTTAGAAAAAGCTGAAAGTAGTTCTACACAAGGTGTTATTGTTGAAAGTGCTAGTAATATCGCAAACGTTGTTAAGCGTGGCAATAAAATATATAGTGGAGCCATTAATGGTTTAGCTACACATAATTTAAAGCTTCTTAAAAAGAATAAAAAAAATATTGAGAAACTCTCTCAAGAGATTGAAGAACTAAGAGATAATATTTTTTACTTTATTAAAAACCTTGAAGAACCTAGTGTGACTGCCAGTAGCTTTTATATTAACATATTAAGTCATCTACAAGACGTTGCACAGTCTTTAGAATATATTTCTAATGTGAGTTTCAAACATGTGAACAACAATCATAAAAAGTTGAAATTTACTCAAATTAAAGAATTAAAAGAGGTTGACAGTATTTTGGAAACATTGTTTGGCGATACTAAAAAAGCGTTTAATTCAGGTTCGTTTCAAGAAATTGGCTTGGTTTTAGGAAGAAAACAAGATGTTTTTAATCTACTTACCGATAAAATCCAAAAACAGGTAGAACGAACGCGTACCGAAGAATCCAGCCCTAAAAACACTACTCTTTATTTTAGTGTTTTATTGGAAACAAAAGACTTACTAACAGCAACTATGAATCTTTTACAAGAATATCATAATGCTCATGATGCTACTGTAAAACCAGCAAAAATTACTACTTCAGAAGAGGAATAAAATTTAAATCATACCATAACTATAAAAGCACCTCTTCTGAGGTGTTTTTTTTTACACCTATTCTTTTTACCGAACATGTATACATTCACTTTTAACTTAATTAATAGAAATCCTAAAATGTTATATTAGTAGTTTCAAAACTTACCGTTTCCTGTATATCAAATAAGAAATTTTTGGCACTACAACAATAAAATCGAGAAATTACAAGTGAATTACAAGAAAAACAATGTAGCTCCAAATAAATTAATTGCAGTTGGTAGAAGCAGTTACCAACCCATTGCAGAAAATGAAACAACAGAAAACAGATCAAAAAACAAAAGAACTAGAATTATTATTCTTCCAAATATTGATAATTTTTTTGCTTTGATGTCTGAAGGTAATGATAAGTTTGCAGGAAATAGCGTATTAGATTAGGCTTAAAAAATCTTATTTAGCAAAAAAAAAGCACCATTATAAAGGTGCTTTTTTTATTTAGGATGCTCTATCAAGCAACCGAATAACTATACTATGTTAGTGAATTAAGTAATCCTAGCCTTCACAGCTAGCACATTCTTTTTTTTGTTTGAATTTCTGTGCTGCATTCATACTATGTTGGTAATACAATGATTTCACACCTAGTTTCCAAGCTGTAACATAAATTTTATTAATGTCTTTAACAGGCATATCTGGATGCACCATAATATTTAAAGATTGCGCTTGGTCAATATGATTTTGTCTGTTAGCTGCTTGATAAATGATTGTCATTTGATCGATTTCAGAATAGGTTTTGAAAACCTCTTTCTCTTGATCTGTAAGCCCTTGTAAATGCTGAACAGAACCATCATAATCACGAATACTTCTCCAAATTTCAGGTGTATTTAATCCCTTCTCTTCTAAAAGCGCTAATAAATATGGGTTTTTAATAGTTGTTTTTATTTTCGCAATATCCTTTACATAACTATTGGACCAAATAGGTTCAATACCTTGTGAAACTTGACCTAAAATAAAAGCCGAAGATGTTGTTGGTGCTACGGCATTTAAAGTCGTATTACGTCTTCCATAGCCTTTTAAAACTTCCGGCTCACCAAATAATTTTGCTAACTCAACAGATGCCTTATTTGATTTCTCTTCAATAGTTTTAAATATTTCACTATTTAAATTAAAGGCTTCCTGACTATCAAAGCCTAACATTTTAGATTGTAATAATGAGTGCCAGCCTAAAGCGCCTAATCCTAAAGCTCTATTTTCTTTTGCAAACGTATAGGCTTTTTCCATAAACATAAACGTTTGTTTATCATCACGATCTGAAGAATCTCTGTAAGCTTCCAATTTAGTAATAAACTCTTCTAGAACAGCATCTAAGAAATATACCATGGTTTCAACGGCATCCGTATCTTTCCATTTATCATAATGCAATAAATTTATTGAAGATAATACACATACAAAAGACCATTTCTCGTTTGTAGGTAGCATAATTTCAGAACACAGATTACTAGCATAAATTTCGTGATTCTTATCTTTATAAACGTCTGGAGCCGCATTATTAGCATTGTCCTTAAAGAAAATGTAAGGATAACCTATTTCGCCTCTACGTTGTAAAACTTTTGCCCAAATAGCGCGTTTATCAGTATCACCAGCAATCATATCTTCCATCCATTCATTCCCAACAGTTACACCATGTGTTAACTCTTGTATTGGATTGCCTTCTGTTCCTATTTCTAAAAACTCATGAATATCTTGATGATCAATTGGTAAATATGGAGAAAAACGCCCTCGTCGAACAGAACCCTGACTTACAACATCTACCATTTTTTCAAATAACTGCATAATATGAACAGCACCAGAAGATTTTCCATTGTTTTTTACTGGCGCACCTCTATGGCGCAACTTACCGAAGTAACCAGAAGTACCTCCTCCTAATTTGGACATCATCCCTACTTCAGACTGTGTATAGAGGATATCGCCCATATCATCAGAAATGTGTGAACCGAAACAACTAATTGGTAAGCCACGCTTCTTACCAAAATTAGACCATACAGGAGATGCTAATGAATAGTAGCCTTCTGCCATATAGCCATAAAACTTATCTGCAAAACCATCGATTTTCAAAATAGACTCTGCATTTTCAGCAATTTCCCTAATGCGTTCTTCTGGATTGGTACCTTCCGTAAGATAACCAGACGCTAAAAATTGACGACTATGCTCTGTTAACCATTTTATTTCTGGCTCTGCAGTGGTCTTAGCTTCTTTTATCGCTTCTTTTCTGGCTTTTAATAATTCATCGTGATTAGAAGTTTGTTTTGTTTCTAAATTTACGTTTTGGTCAATTTTTAAGTTCAGGTTGTCGCTCATGGTTTAAAATAGGTCATCGCTAGTTATACTTTTTGTTCTTTTGCTGTAATTTACAGAACGCTTCACGAAGAAATCTCCATGTTTTGTTCCTATTATTTCATCGTCAAACCATTCGGTCTGTTCTAATAATGTCTCGTTTACATCGAATACTTTTTCAATACC
>ENA-ORXM01002193-ORXM01002193.1-marine-metagenome-genome-assembly--contig:-NODE-2193-length-23713-cov-8.155272_pt1 | contig 23713 bp, 14 predicted proteins | sample MGYA00237867_ERZ511480 | MGnify/ENA primary metagenome ERZ511480 (study PRJEB26309, sample SAMN06266103) | marine metagenome | isolation source: Algal blade | place: United Kingdom:Sidmouth, United... | reverse complement strand
ACGTCCATGGGATATCGCCCTCGATGGCCAGGTCGATCTTCCACGCCGCCGGGCCGTCCTGCCATCGGCGGTACCAGAACGCGACAGTCGACGGAAGTCGATCGCCATACATGTCGAGCACGGCTGCTGGACTGACGTTGAGCATGATGACATCGCCGTCGAGATCCGCTACATCGTCAACCCGGCGGCCGGTTTCGATACGACCGCCGAGCCCGACAAGGCGATCTGCCATCGCTCTGGTGATCTCGGCGGTGCCACCGACCGGCACGGGCCAACCAACCGCATGAGCCGATGTCGTCAGCATGACGCCGACCGAGGCGGTCGCTGGCCGACTGAGCGGGCGGATGATGTGGGCCGCATTGCCAGCGAGCAACGCCTGAGTTTCGGGCGTAGAGAACAGCTTGGCAAGGCGACTTCCCGACAAACCCGCAAGCGCACCGAATCGTGCAAACAAGACCGGGTGTCTTGGTACTGCTGGCAGTGGCCGCAGCGCATCGTCGGCCAGATCGGTGAACGAGTTAACGAGCGGACCAAAGAGCTTCTTCCATCGCTGAGCGTCAGCCCCTTGCATTGGCGATGACTGGTCGAACGACTCGGACAAGAAGCCTTCGGCGCCACCGTCGAGCGGATGAGCGACGGCAACCTCGGGGTTCACGAGCTGCAGCGACTCGGCACGAAAGAGATCCCGGTCCCGGAAGAACTTCGATGCCACGGCGAATGGATGCGCCGCCGCACAAACGTCATGGATCAATCCCGGCAGGGTCAGCTCAGCGGATCGAGTGCCGCCACCGATCGAGTCCTTGGCTTCGAGCACCGTGACGTCGAGACCAGCTTCGGCCAGCACGATCGCCGCAGCAAGCCCATTGGGCCCGGAACCAACCACGGTCGCTGTCGTCACCAGACCAGAGTACTTCTTGCGTCCGGATAACAACCAGGTCTATCAGGACAGCCGATCGCAGCCTTCACACACGACCTATCCCAAATCGTGGGGCTGAAAAACAAAGAGACGCACGGCTCCGAGTGCCGTGCGCCTCAGTTGTGTAGACGTTCTGTTGTTAGTTCTGTGCTCCGACGGCGTCGTCGGTCATCAACCGGAAGGTTGTCAACTGAGTCTTCCACCATTCGGTGGCCACCGCAGTTCGGCCCGGGATGTTCTTCAGCGATTCATCGATAACAGCGACAAGCTTCACGTCGTCGCCCGACGCCGAACGAAGGTCAAGCAGACCATCGATGACTCGGGAATGACTGGTGAGTTCCCCGTCGAGGGACTCGATCATGCGATCGATTTCGGATTGGAGGATTGAGTCAGTCATTGGTGTGCACTTCTCCCTGTGATTGCAAGGTTGCGTTGTTCATACTGTGAAGGGAACGCTGCTCGGAAGCAGGACATTCCCGGGTAGCACCAGTATGGGGCAGATTCTGCCTGCGTACTGTGCGCTTCCGCACTTGTTTTGTGTTGCAGGCGCCACAGATGCCCCAGCTGGGTGAAGTAACAGGCAGTGCCGTAGCCTCCCCAGGTGACTTCACCTAGTTCTGCGGCCCCAGGTGTGGCCGCCGCCAACCCGACCGAAGTCACCCGGGCGGCATGGACTGCGCTCGGCGTATCGACGCTGGTGACCTTCCTGGTCGTGATCGACATCTCCGCTGTCAATGTCGCGTTTCCGTCGATACGAGATGATTTCGAGGTCTCCGACACGCAGTTGAGTTGGGTGGTGTCGGGCTACAACATCGCCGTTGGGGCGTTCCTGCTGGTGTCTGGTCGACTCGCCGACAGCATGGGACGCCGCAAGGTATTCCTGCCCGGCGTGTTCCTGTTCGGCTTGGGCTCCATGCTGTGCGCCCTGGCCCCGTCGGCAGGCGCGCTCATCGCCGCCCGTCTCGTGCAAGGGCTGGGTGGCGCGATCGTGTCCGCCGCCGGGTTCGCCGTGATGCTGCCCGGATTCCCGCCGAGCAAACGCAGCACCGCAATCGGCATCGCAGGCGCCATGGGCGCACTCGGCTCCGTGGTCGGTCCTGCGGTTGGCTCGCTGCTCATCGACGCGTTCAACTGGCGAGCGATTTTTGTCATCAACGTGCCGCTCTGCCTGCTGGTGCTAGTGCTCGGACCGCGCTTGCTCGCCGAGTCGAAGGACCCGAACGCCAGTGGTCGCATCGACCTGGTCGGCGTGCCGCTCGGCACGGCGGCTGTGGCCATGATCATGTTCGCCATCGTGCAAAGCGAGTCATGGGGCCTGAGCGACAGCCGGGTGATCGGCATCGCCATCGTCGGCATCGCACTCATACCGCTGCTGGTGCGACGCTCCCGAGTGCACCCCGAGCCGCTCATCAACATGGAACTCTTCCGTTTTGCGTCTTTTCGCAGTGCAACGATCGGCACGGCCTTTTACGGACTGGCGTTCACATCGGGGTTTCTGACCAACTCGCTGGCCCTGCAGGACGCCTGGAACCAACCGATTCGAACAGTCGGGCTGGCGCTCATTCCCGCGCCGGCCATCGCCGCCGTGGTGTCGATCATGACCGGCCGCTCGGCTGACCGCATCGGCCACCGCTGGTTACTCGGTGCCGGCTGTTTGTTGTGCTCGTTCGGCTACTTGCTGTACGGCACGATCCTGGGCGACGAACCACAAGTGCTCTCCCGGTTTATCCCCATCGGCCTGATCATCGGCGTCGGCATCGGTCTCACGGTGGCGACATGGTCGAGTGCAGGGCTGTCGGACATCCCCCAGGCAAACTTCGGGGTGGCGTCTGCCACGTACAACACGCTTCGCCAGGCGTCCTACGGGCTCGGCATCGCCGTGGTCATCGCGCTGATCGCGCGCCGTGCCGGCGACGACATCGCCAGCTTCCAACCAGCATGGATCTGGTCCGCCATCTGCTATTTGCTGGCCGGTATCGCCGTGATGGTGACATTCCCATCGGGCTCGAGCGACGATCGCGGTCTCGTCGAATAACCGCTCGTACCCAGAGTCGCCTATCCGGCGGCGATCATCTCCTGCGCCAGGCGCAGTTCGTCGGCGAACCCATGGTGTTGCGACGTCGCAATGACCTGCGAGAGCAGCGCTGCAGTCTCGGCATGGTTCGGATCTCGAGCGATCAACCTCTGCGCCAGATACCGGCGGGCGATGACACCCAGATAGGGGAAGCCGATCTCGTCGGCCTGGGCGACAGACTCTCGGTACAACGCTTCGGCCTGCTCGAACTCGCCGAGCCCTTCGTGCGCCTGTCCCAGCGCCGTCGATACCTGGTGCGAAATACCGATCCCCAGCCCAATGATGGCCAAACGGCCGCGGAATGGGGTGAGTTCTCGCACGACGCGCCGACAGACCTCGCTCTCGCTCAGAGCCAGCCCCAGCGTGGCCAGCTGACACATGCTGGCGAGCCAGTAGAAGTCGCGATCGGGTTCGGGTTGCGCCTCGACCACCGCCAGCGCGGCCTGCTCGTCGCCTGCGTCGAGATGGGCGCGGGAGAGGGCATAGTTCCACTTGGCCCCCCACCCTTCGTCCCACGTGGTCGATGCCCTCACGATCTCGAGCAACAGGCTCGAGAGCGTGCCTCGGGTCAACGCAATCCATCCGGTTTGTAGCAGCGACATACCAAAGGTGTCGAGCGGATGGTTCTCGAAGCGCACTCGCACCCGCTCGATGCGCTCCTCCATATCCGGATCACATCGGGCCACAGCGAGCGCCGAGCCGAGATAGTCCACCAGGTACTGCGTGAAGTACTCGCCGGCGGAGTCAACCAGCGTGGTGAGCTCGTCGAGTAGCGGCTCGACGAGGTGAATTCTGCCTTCACCGATCTCATCGAGCACGATGAAAATCGACCCGGTGATCAGCAGCGATTTGTCACCGGTAGCGCGTCCGATGCGGCGAACTTCTTCGGCGATCTTGCGTCGTCGCTCGAAGCGCTCTGGCTCGTGCGACGACGTGAGTTCTGCGGCGTACATGGTGCCGATCATGTGCAGGTCGCCAGCGGACTGCGCCAGCGCTTGGGCTTCGGCCACCAGCGCAGTTCGCCGTTCATGATCGTGGTCATACGCAAGATTCGTAGCCAGGGCGGCCATGACGTGCATGCGAAGCGGGTCATCGTCGGCAAGCAGCATCAGCGAGTCTTCGCAGATGGCCACGATGTCGGCATCGACGACGCCGGCTTCGGGATACCACGCGCCGGGTCGCATCATGGCCGCCCCGCACTGAAACAGATGGTGACCATTGCGCGCTTGTCGCGCCAGGTCGGCGGCAGTCATCAGCTCGTGGCGATGGTCGTCTTGACCCGCCAGTCGCAGTGCCGATCCCAACGCCAGGTGAACCTCGCACAACGTTTCGATGTCTCGGGCGTCGTTGGCCTGCAGGATGTCCAACACGGCTCGTTGCCGTTCGCTTGCGGACTCCCAGGCTGCAGCGGCCAGGTCGCGCTCGCCGGCTCGTCGCAGATAGTGCACCGCCTTCGCTCGAGCTTCGCTACCCGCAGCAGCCGTCCAGTGGGTTGCGAGTTGGTCGATGTGATTCGGGTGAATTCGTTCGAGTGCTTCGGCGATGCGCTGGTGTATCCGGGCGCGGCGGCTTGACCGAACGTAGGTAAGGAATGCACGGCGAGATAGTTCGTCGGCGAACCGGTAGAGATGGCCGGCCTCGACGGCACGTAACAACTGGGCCTCCTCGGCGGCATCGACGATGTCGAGAACGGCATCGACCGACAGCTCGGCCACGTCGGCCAGCACTTCGATGTCGAACGTTGCGCCGATCATCGCCGCATTCGCGAGCACCCCTACAGCCGATGCCCCCAACCGACCCGCCCGTCGGGTGACAAGATCGAGCACCGATGCCGGGATGGGAAAACTCCCGTTCTCGACCGCCAACGACCAGCCTTGGGTATCGCTGCCGATGACGACGTCGGTCTCGGCGAGATGAACCAGCAGTTCTTCGACATAGAGCGGGCTTCCACCGGTGATCTCGGCAACTTTGGAGGCCAATTCGATCTCGGCCCCCTGCAGTGCGTGCCCGGTTTGCGATTCGAGCAAGGCGACGACTTCGGCCGGGTGCAAGCGGTCGAGCTGCACATGTCGGGCGCGGCGTGTGGGCCCGAGCGGGTCGAGCAGGCTTGCGGCTCGAGTTCCTTCGAGTTGCTCGGCTCGACACGTGGCGACCAGCGCAAGTCGGCTGTCACTGGTGCCCCGCGCGATGTGTCGCAGCAAGTTGATCGTGTCCGGCTCGGCCCATTGGACATCGTCGATGATCATCAACACCGGTCGAAGCATTGCGATTCGCCCCAGGAGATCGGCGACTTCTTCGAACAAGTCGGTCTGGTCATCAGATGTGTAGGGGGCCCCGTCGTTGCCGTCGGGGCGGGCCGAAGTCGTCGTCGCTAGCACTGCGCTCAGGGGGCCTTCGCCGCGGCTCGCCATCTGCAGCGCAGTGTCCAGGTCGACCACTTGTGCAAGCGCTGCGCCGACGGCGGCGTAGGGGGCGTTCAGCCCCTCGTTGCACGCGCCGTAGAGCACGATTGCGCCTTGCTCGTGGACGACTTGAGCAAGCTCACGAACCAGGCGCGTCTTGCCGATTCCTTCTTCGCCCGAGACCAAGGTCAGTGAAGCCGTGCCGTTGGTGGCGTCGTGCCAGCGGCGCTGCAGCGCTGCGGTCTCGACTTGGCGCCCGACCATGGCGAAGCGATGTTCGGATCGCAGACCTGATGGAAAGTCGGCCAGCTTGGGGGCTGATGCGACAGGCAACAAGCAATAGATGTCAACCGGATGCACCAGCCCCTTCAGAGCCATCGACCCTCGTCGTTGCATCAAAGTCGCGTCGACACCGCCCAGGACCGTCACGTCGCTGCTCATGAGTGTGTCCGTCGCAGTGGCCTCGTCGAGCAGGCGCGCCGCCTCGACCACCGCCACGCCGAACCCTTCGCCCTCGGCGGAGACCGTGACTTCGCCGACCGAGATTGCCACCCGAAACGACAACGGTTCTGCGGCATCTGCACGCAGGTTGAACGACTCGGCTTGGGCGTGCATGGCTCGGGCCGCAGCAACTGCCTGGCGACACGATTCGAAGACGGCCAGATGACCAGCCCCGTTGGTGTCGAGCACGACACCGTCGTGGTCGCCAACACATCGTTCGCTCAACTCCAAGCCCGCCTGGTTGTAGCTGTCGGAAAACAGCACCGCTCGCAACTCGACTCGGGTCTGCGGATCAGGCGTCACCGGCGACGGGAAATCTCGTACTCGATAGATACCGGGGTCGATCGCCTGAAACGCCGCGCCGACAACATCATCGACGAGTCTGCGGGCTTGTGCATCGACCACCACCGCTCCTGGCGGGCAAGCCGATTCGAGTCGCTGCGAGTGTTCGGCGCTCACGCCATGCACCTGCGGGAAGGTGTCTTCGTGGAGACTGATCGCAACCCGCACGGCGAAGTCGGTGCTCGCCGCCACCCGCTGCTGGAGCGACATGCCCGACGCAATCGCAGCCGACAGCGAATCGAACCAGATCAGCGACCCATCGCCGCGTGTCTCGACGAGTCGACCCGCTCGACACGACTTGGCGATGATCTCGGTCGACGAACGCCGGGCGTCGATTGCTGCGAAGACGCCATTGGTGGCCAACAGTTCGGTCGAGTCGACCATGTCGCAGCGCAGGACAGCCCCCAGCTGCGCACGCCCGTCGCTACGTCCCGCCTCGATTCCCACATGAACAAGCTACTGGGGATCTCGTCTCGCTATCGCCTGTCGAGCGGAACTCAGCCGTCGGACTCCTCGTCGTCGCCGGTGTCGGCGTCGAGGTCCGCGTCGGCAGCGCCGTCGTCGCCAGCGGCGTTGTCGTCGGACTGGGCCTGACTGGCGTCGGACAAGACGCCACGAGCGCCCTCGACCAGCTCTTGATAGCGCCCGAGATCGCCATCGAGGAGCGCATCTCGCGCCTGGTCCAGCAAGATGAGCGCCTCTTCGGCTGCGGGACCATCGCCGATGACCAGCGCGTCATTGGTGGTGGTGTTCGGCGCGTTCAACCGATTGAAGGCCACATCGCCAACACATGTCGGATCGTCGTCGTCGATCTGGAGCCCGCGCACTTGCACGCCGAAGAGCGCCCGCACCGAATCGGCCATCGAATGGCACATGACCACGCTGTCTGCGTGAGAGACGATGACCCACTCGAGGTTCGGCTGCTCGGTGCCGGTTGCGATCACGTAGAGCGGCCGAACATAGATGATCGAGTTCTCGATCGGCACGACGATCAGGTCACCGAACTCGACCGAGGAACCTTCGTTGGCTGCATTGAGCAACGAAATCTGTCGGCTCACTTCTTCTTGCGACGTGATCTGCGAAGCAACCAGGCCAGGACCGGGCGCCTCATTGTCACCGCCGGTGTTGTCGACCTCGAAGCTGACCAGCCGGCCATAGTCGCTGTCACCCGGCTCGCTCACACCGACCATGAACGCCTGCAACTCCTTGCGTTGATCGTCGGCAGAGAACGGCACGAACGACCGGAAGATCACGAACTCTTGCCTGGTGTCGTCGGGCAACCGCAACAAGCTGTAGTAGGGAGCAACGCGATCCTCTGACGAGGACACCGTTCCCTGCGCGTTGGTGGTCGATGTCTGACCAGCACCGAGCACGCCGCCCGGATCCTGGGCTACGGCCCACTCGTCGCTACCTTCGAGCAGATCGGCGGTTTCGTCGATATCGATGTGGTACTTGGCCCACATGTTGGTCTGAACGGTGAAGATGTCTTCGGGATAGCGCAGATTGTCGATGAGCGCGTCGGGCATCTCGTCGAATGGGCGCAGCAGTTCCGGGAACACCTTTTGCCACGCAAGAATGATCGGGTCGGTCTCGTCGACGACGTACAAGATGATGTTGCCGTCGTAGGCATCGACCGTGACCTTGACCGAGTTACGCACATAGTTGAACCCACGTTGCAATCCCGAGTCGGATGCAACATTGAGGTCATTGCGAGACTGGGCATACGGGTAGTTGCTCGTCGTGGTGTACGCATCGACGACGTAGACGATGCGCCCGTCGACAACGGTCGGATACGGGTTGTGGTCGAACTCCAGGAATGGTGCGACCTTTTCGACCCGGTCGCCAATATTGCGGTTCCACACGAAACTGCTGTCGTCTCGCACAAAGTCGGAGATGAGTGGATCGATGCTCTGGAACCGGAGCGCAAACATCGACCGACGCCAGAAGCCACCGGCTTCGACGCCGCCCAGGCCGTCGTAGTTGTGGGAGATACGAGTGCTTCCGTCGATGGAGTCGATCTCGTCGCGGTTGGTATCGACGATGGCGTAGCCGCCCATGTTCTCGCCGTAGTAGATGCGGGGCTGTTCGACCGGAACGTCGTCTTCGATCTGATTGTCGATCGGCACGTCGCCGATCAAGAAGGTCGGCAGGCTGTCTCGAATGCGGTTCGCCGGCGCAAGTGCGATGCCGTTGCCGTGGGTGAAGCTCAGAACTTCGCTCTCCCAGCCGCTCTCGGGGATACCGGACTGATTCAGTTCACGAGCGCTGACCACCACCTGGGTCGGCACGCCATCGATCACATAGCGGTCGACGTCGAGCTCACGGTCGTCGAACTGGAAGAACGATCGCTCGGCTTGTTGCAGTTGGAATGTCTGCACCGAAATGATCGGATCGAGCAATGGCACGGCAGGCACATTGAGTTCGCTGGCTTCGACGTCGGCACCGCGCAGATCTTCGTCGTAGTCGAATACGCGTTGGTCGACCCTGCCGAGATTGAAGGCGTTCTTGGTCGCCTCGATGTTGCGAGAGACGTAGATGGCTTCCTTGGTCGTCTCGTCGGGATCGACCGAAAAGCGCTGCACGGCAATTGGATAGATGCCACCCATGACGATCGAGACCAGCGCCCAGAGCCCTACGGCAACCGCAGGCAAACCCCAGCCCTTGCGACGAATGTTCACCACGAACAGCACCACCGAGAGCAGCGCAATCAGGATGAGCAGCCGGAGGACCGGAAGCCGAGCTTGGACATCGGTGTAGCCGAGTCCGGCGAACTTGCCGTCGCTCGAATAACTGAGCGCGTACTGGTCGAGCCAGTAAGTGAGCGCTCGCACCAGAGCCATTGCTGCCAGCAGCACCGACACATGGCCTTTGACCTGGGCTGTGACACGCTCGGTGGTGCTCTGGATGCGGATGCCGCCCGCCAGGTAGTGGGCCGCGATGGTCAGCACGAGCACGACCATGAGTGCCGTGAACAGCCAGGTGGCCACGAAATTGAGAAATGGCATGCGGAACACGTAGAAGCTGATGTCTCGACCGAACTGCGGGTCCACCTGGCCGAAGTCGACGCTGTTCCTGAACAGCAACCAGTTGCTCCACTGCGAAGCGGCGCCTGCGCCCACGCTGATGGCGAACAAGCCGGTCACGGCGATGCGCACGAGGCCCCAGCGATCTCCGATGACTTCTCGGAAGCGCATCACGGCTTCTTCTTCGGGGCTGGCCTCTCGATACTGGGGCGCCAGTCGGTCGGCGAGCCATAAATTGGTCCAGCACAAGACGGCGAAGAAAGTGATGAATATCAGCGCCAGGATGATCTTGGACGCCAAGACGGTGCCCCAGACATCGTTGTATCCAACAGAGTCGAACCACAGATAGTCGGTGACGAAGTTGGCGATGCCGCGCACCGACAGAAGAAGGGCGAAGAGACCGACGACAATGAAGGCCAACAGCCCTCGTGCCTTACCGCTCATCGTTGACTGCGACCGTCTCGGTCGCGGCATTGCTGATTCAGGCCGCATTAGGGCCCGATGTTACCCGGCGGGTTTGGTGGTTCTCAGGTCGGGCCTGGTTATTTTGCAGCTGGTTCCCAAGGCAACGCCGACTCCTCGGGCAGCGCATCGCACAGCCCGGCCACGCACAGAAGATTGGCCAAGCGCGAGGCCGCTGGACCCAGATGGTCGGTTTTGCGCTGGCGGTAGAAGGCGCGAAGCGGGTCGATGTGCATGTCAGCGACATCGACACGAAGATCATCGAGCGATGCCAGACGCTGGCGAATGGGCAGCACCACGTCGGACTCGAGTAGTTCTTCGACCGCTCCCGCCGGCAGATGACCGAGCGCGGCTTCGACATCGACCAGAGCAGCTCCCGCCCCATAGGTCACCGCGGCAACTTCGTGAATCGCCACGACATACCGGTTGACGTGGGTATCGACATCACCCACGATATTTGTGAGTCCGATGTTCTTCTTGGCGGCTCGTATACCTGCCAACAGCTCGTTCTGCTCGTCGGCAAGTGCTCGTTTGAGGCGCTTTTCGAGTTGTTTGGCCGCGTCGGCGATCACCGCATCGCGTTGAGCTTCGATGCCGGGAACAACTTCGACCCGGGTGGGCTGGCCCGCCTCGGCTTCACTCTTCCGAGGCTCGTTCTTGTTAGTTGCGCCCTTCTTGTTAGTTGCGCCCTTCTTGGACCCGGTCTTGGACTCGGCCGGGGTGAGCTCGGTCCTGTTGGCCTCGTCTTTCTTGGCCTCGTTATTCTTGGCCGCGCCCTTCTTGGGCCCGACCGGGGTGGGCTCGGTCTTGGTCGACTCGTTCTTCTTCGTCGTGTTGCGGGCGGAACGTTTGCGTCCGGGGCGCTGAGCTCGCAGCGCGTCGAACAAGCCGGGGGCCTTGGCCGCAGGCTCGGCTTTCGGGGTCGAGCCAGCTGTTGATCCCTCGACCGGGACCGCCACGACTTCTTCGATCTCGTCGGACGGTTCGACCACGTTCAGGTCGTGGTCCTCGAGCTGAGCCAGCTCGGGATCAACCACCTCGTCGAGGTCGGTTGGCTCCGGTGCAGCGGAGCCAACCCGTTTCGCCTCGGCGGCGGCCATCATTGCAGCGATGGGATCTTCGTCGGCGTCGGCAACCGATGAGGCCTTGAGCGATGGAGCACTGGCCGGGGCCTTCGGACCCGCAGACGGCGAACCCTTGGTTGCCTGGGTTCCGGTCGGTTGCGTTTCGTCGAGAGAGCGCGGCAGGGCTGGCGATCGAAGCACTCCCGCAACGCTGAGATTCTCGTGCGTCGGCGACACCGGATCAGAAAGCGTGATGCGGCCGATCATCTTGGCGTCGCGCAGCTCGGCTTCGAGCTGTTCGCGAGATGCCAACGGTTCCGATGTGATGGCTCGCGCGGCGCCATCACCACGGACCTTGGCTTCGTTGAGCGACGACTTGAGTTCCAATGTTGTTTCTTCGAGTGTGCGCCGCACCACTTCATAGGAGCGAAGCAGCCGGTCTCGACCCACGCGTAGGCGTTCGACCTGGGCGCGAGCCTGACGTCGACGGCGTTCCAAGTCTTCGAGAATCTGGGCCCGAGCCTCTTCGGCTTCGTGGATGAGCGCATCACACTCGTTGCGGGCCCGCTCGAGCTGATCGGCAGCGGTTGCCATGGTGGCGGCGGCGTCGGCCTTGGCCTGCTCACGCAGCGTCTGCGCCTCGGCTTGACCGTTCACCAAGATGTCGGTTGCAGCGGTTTCGGCTTCGGCCCGGCGGTCTTGCAGAACCGAGTCTGCTTCGGCACGCATTCTCGACGCTTCGGCCTTGGCGTTGGCCATTATCTGCGAAGCCGATTTCTCGGCAGCAGCAGCGCGCTGTTCGCCCGCTACTCGAGCCGCCTCGAGGACCGAGGCAACCTGATCGCCCAGTTCTCGATTGAGCTCGGCCGGATCATCTTCGGGCGCGTTGCGTAGCGCATGTTCTGCGTTCTCAGCTCGACGTACCGCCCGGCCCAGGCGGGTTCGCATGTCGGCTTCGCGCTGTTGGGCGTCGTGCAGCGAATCCGCGACGGCGCGCAAGTACTGCTGCACCTGTCGCTGATCAAAACCGCGCCGCTCGGTGGAAAACGACTGCTGTGCGATCTCAGCTGGATCGACAGCGGTATCCAGTACCTGTTCTGGCAGAGGCTCACCCACAGCCACGATGGTATGCGGGACAGCAGCAAGCATTCAGGCATAGTCGACAGATGATCGACAAATTCACATGAGCAACAGGGGCAACATCAGCACCACGGCGCGCATTATTCGGCCAAAGTCAGCTGTGAAAATCTTTTGCCAGCGCCTCTGAAGTCCACCCGTTTACGGGTCTGCGCCATCAAACGGTCCGGTCGGTGCTGCCGGCCCTGCTCTACGAGGTGGTCTGCTCCACGAATGCCTCGACGTCGCCGCCGAGTTCACCCAGGGCAATGAGAGCCTCGTCGAGTGTGTCGATACCGATGACGATCATGTCTTCGTTGTACAGCAGTGCTTCTTCGTAGTTGCTGGGGATATCGAGTGGCTCACCGGTGTCGCTGCTCACGAAATTGTCACAACAGTTCGGTACGAGAAACACATCGGCACCCGACCGCTCGGCCGCAATCGTCTTCTGGTGGATGCCACCGACGGGCCCCACATTGCCGTCTCGGTCGATCGTGCCGGTGGCAACGACGTTGAGCCCATTGGTGAGTTCGCCTTCGCTCAGCACATCCATGATGGCCAAGGTGAAGGCCAGCCCGGCCGAAGGCCCACTGACAGAGCCCGTGCGCACGTCGACTTCGATGGGCAGCTCTTCGTCGAACATCGGCAAGGTGCCGATCCCTATGAATGGCCGGGGTTCATCGGCTCGCACCTCTTCGGGCAGACAAGATGCGTCGGCCGAACCCAGGGTGACCGCAACCAGGTCGGTGGCGAGCGACTGGGTGGGGTTGGCCGGATCGATACGTTCGACCAACAGCTCGACCTCGGCGCCGACCGTCTGGCCCATGAGTTGCTCGATCAGCTCTTCACCGGTGCGCACGTCGACGCCGTTGACGCCAACGATCAAGTCGCCGGTACCGAGCGTGCCGTCGGCGGCGGTGCAGTCGAAGACCTGGGCCACTTCGATACCGAGCGGGGTGATGATCAGTTCGAATCCGAGCTTCTGCAGCGCAACCACCACCGCCGAGCTCTTCGAAACCTGCATACGTCGAATATCGGCTTCGCGTAGCTCGTCTGCCGTCTGATCTCCCCGAACCTCGTCCTCGTGGCGAATGGTGACGCTGTTGTCGAGCTTGGCGTCGAGCCATTGCCACGGGGAGATGTTGGCGGTTTGCGAGACGGTCACGAAACCGATCTCGCCGCTGGGGATCGAGACCAGGTCGCCAGGCGCTTCGACCCGCTCGATCGTGTCGTACACCGCGCCCGGTTGCAGGCTGTAATACGGCAGCCGTATCACCGATGCCGCGATGATCGCCACCACAACGAGTCCGAGCGCGATGCTGCCGGCGATACTCCAACCCCGATGGGCGCGGTAGAAGGACTGCTGCTCGGCGCCTGCTGGGCCGACCGGCGCTGTCGCAGCATGAGATGCAGCTGGCGGTGAGACCTGACCCACGTTGCTGGCAGCGATCGCAGCCGACTCGGGTGCGCTGCTGGCTTCGGTTGCCGCTGCTACCGACTGAGGCGGACCCGACACGGCGTCGGCGATCTGATTCGCGCCGGGTTCGGGAGCCTCAGGCGCCAAAGGCACCGAAGGTTCGGGGGTCACACCAGGTGCGGTGGTAGCGCCGGGTATCACTATGGGCGGCGGCTCGGTCCGACTTCCGGCCGTTGGCATCGTCGGCAAGTAGACATCACCAGCAAGATCAATCTCGGGAGTCGACAGCTCCGGAGTCGACGGTTCGGAAGTCGACAGTTCGGGGGCGTGCAGTTCCGGAGTCGACAGCTCGCAAGTGGGCAGCTCAGAAGTCGACAGCTCGGAAGTGGGCAGCTCCGAAGTCGACAGCTCCGAAGTCGACAGCTCCGAAGTCGACAGCTCCGAAGTCGACAGCTCCGAAGTCGACAGCTCGGAAGTCGACAGTTCGGGGGCGTGCTGTTCGACGTTGCCCGTGGTCGCAGCGGCGGCCGGGTCGTCGGCGGAGGCGCCGGTATCTGCCGTCACGGCCTGCACGTTGGCAGCTCCGCGGGGCGATGGGTCAGCCGATGGCCGGGGGTGAGACACTGCGAGATCATCATGTCCGGTGTCGGCGTGCGATCGTGCGCCGAATCGCCGACTGGCAGCCGCAACAGCTCCGACCGCCAATGCAATGAGCCCGACTCGTTTGCGGTTCATCGGGCTGTCTCGGTTCGACCATGCGGCAAGAAGCCCGGCCCGGTTGCCCGCGCCGGTGCAGGTATGGTTGCACCTGTCGTGTTGCCCGTACTTTTCGTCTTCGTCACCGTGATCCTTTTGGCGTTGTGCCAACAAACCCTTGCGCCGCGTCTGCCATTCCCGGTCACGGTACGTGCTGAGACCCACCGAAGGACATCGCGTCAGCGATTCACGCAAGATTTCACCACCCTGAAAGCTATTCGTGTCGGTTCATCGGGCGGACCCGGATCGAGCCGTGAAGCACGCGGTCGGGGTCGCGATCCGCTTCGGGATCACCGAGCGACGGTTGGCTACGATGTGCGAACGCCGTGGTACATCCGGGTGCGTTCGCTACTCATACTCGTCGTGTTGGTGATCGGGTTGGGCATGGCCATCGCCGGAGTCACGCTGCTCATCATCGCCTCGGGGCGTTTCCTGCTCGAGATCCTGGCTGGCTAGTGGCCGTAACCTCGGCACCCCCACCCCCTCCCGACGCCGACATCGTCGAACGTCACCGCATCGTCGTCGTGGCAGGCCACCAAGGCGATCAGCCCGTGGTCGAATCGCACATCGGCGACCCGGCCCCCACGGTTCGCGAAGCCGCACTGTCTGGTCTGCACCGGCTCGGTGCATGCGCCGCTCATCATCTGGAGCGTGCATTCCAAGACACGGCACCTCGGGTTCGAGCCCGGGCGGGCGAACTCGCGGTTTACATCGATGGCGTCACCCCTGCAGCGCTACTCGCCGACACCGATCCGTCGGTTGTCGAGGTGGCGTGCTTTGCCTGCGGCGAAGTTGCATGGCCCGCAGGCACAGCCCCGGTTGCGGAACTCTCGAAGATCGCCACCAGCCACGACGATGCGCTGTGCCGAGAGTCCGCCGCAGCAGCACTGGGGGCTATTGGCGACCCGGCTGGTCTCGATGCCGTGCTCGAAGCATGCACGGACCGGGTCACGGTTCGACGCCGCGCCACCTTGGCTTTGGCGGCATTCGATGATCCCCGTGCCGACTCGGCACTTCGAGCTGCTCTCGATGACAAGGACTGGCAGGTGCGCCAGGCCGCCGAGGATCTGCTCGAAGTCGGTCGCGTTCTCGACGCGCCTCCCGATCCCGACGCCTACGCCAACTGACGCGCTCTCAGCGCCTGCCGGTATTCATGAACATGGCCTTCACGGCTTCGTAGCTTTCGATGCAGCGCCCGGCGCCGAGAACAACACATTCGAGCGGGGCGTCTACGAAGCGGACGGGAACTTCGGCTTCTCGGGTCAATCGTTCGCGAAAGCCTCTGAGCAACGAGCCGCCGCCTACGAGATGGATACCCGTGACCAGAAGGTCTTGCGAGAGTTCGGGCGGGGCTTGGGCCAGGCAGGCCAGCACCGAGTCGATGATGGCCGAAACGGGTTCTTCGACTGCGGAGCGCACGTCGGCCGGGCTGAGCACGATGGTCTCGGGCAAGCCGGTCATGAGCTGACGGCCCCGTACCTGGGCCTGGACTTCGCCGTCGGTATAGGCAGCGGACCCGGTGACGATCTTGATTTCCTCGGCGGTTCGTTCGCCGATGGCGATGCCGTGTTCGCGCCGCACATACTGCTGAATGGCTGCGTCGAGATCGAAGGACCCGACGCGCACTGCCTCGAGTGCAACAACGCCGCCCATCGACAGCAGCGCGGATTCGCTGGTCCCACCACCGATGTCGACGACCATCGACCCGACGGGTTCGTTGATCGGCAGGTCAGCCCCGATGGCGGCGGCCAGTGGTTGTTCGATCAACTGGGCTTCGGCGGCACCGGCGCGGCGGGCAGCTTCGATCACCGCGCGTCGCTCGACCGGGGTGATGGCCGACGGCACACAGATGACGACTCGAGGCCGGTTGAACCGGTTCACGCCCACTCGTTCGAGCAGCAGTCGGATCATGCGCTGCGTGACGTCGAAGTCGGTGATGGCGCCTTTGCGCAGGGGCCGCACCGCCACGATGTATTGCGGAGTGCGACCAATCATCTCCCAGGCCTGATGGCCCATGGCGAGCACTTCGCCATTGTTTTGGTTGAGCGCGATCACAGACGGCTCGTTGAGAACGATGCCTTTGCCTTTGGCGTAGACCAACGTGTTGGCCGTACCCAGATCGATCGCAAGGTCGCGTGCCAGAGTTAGCGCCTGGTGTGCTGACTAGAGCCGACCGACCATCCGGCGTCGCGCTGATCTCTGAGCATCGGGGCAGCCGATCGCAGGTCAACAGGGACATTTCGTTGGCGATGGCTGCTGCCGCTGAAACGGCTGGCAGCGAACAACAGGGTCGACCCAACGGCGAAGACTGCGATGGGGATGAGAAGGAAGAGCAGCGGAGACATACCAGTTCTAACGGTCTGTTGAGGGGGCGTCAGAGAGGGTAACGGAACCATCGGCCGCGACCATTGCATTGCGCAAATCATCGACTTCGACGATGTGCTGGGCTTCCAGACCCCAACTCTCGCCTTCGTCCCATCTTTCGCGTTTCCAGATCGGAATAGTTGCCTTGAGCGCATCGATACAGAACCGCGCCGCGGCGAACGCCGCAGGGCGGTGCGGCGACGAGGCCACGACGACAACCGCGCTGTCACCAATGACCAGCTCGCCGACTCGGTGGATCATGACCAAGCGGCCGATGTCAGGCCAACGGGTACGAGCCTCGGCCGCCAGCTCGGCAAGACGCGGCTGCACCTGTGCTTCGTACGCCTCGTACTCGAGTTGATCGACCCCAGTGCGATCACTGCTGTGGTCACGAGCCACGCCCGAGAACAGCACGACCGCACCGCAGTCAGCACGGTGGGCCCAGTCGAGGGCTTCGGTGACCGGAAGCGGATCACTCGACAGCCCGACCCAGTCATCACCCGAAGTTGGAGTCTGCACCTGATCATCGTACGACAGCTTGCGCCGCGTCGGGCGATCGGCACCTGCTTGCGTGCACTGGCGATGACCCTCGGAGCTCAGCTGGGTCTCTCGAATGGGGCGCGGCCAGCCGAAGCACAATCAGCAGTAGTGTTGCAAATCGTGAACGGGGAATACCAAGAGGACGACGACGGGATCGATGAGTTTCGACCGGTGCCGCACCCCGACGACCGCCTGTGGCGACACCCATCGGAAATCGCCGCCATGGCCGCCGCGCACGCACACGCCGAGACAGCCAAGGTCCCTGTTGTGCACATCCCCGAAGTAGCACCGAAATCGCGCCTCCATCTGGGACTCAAGGTTGCTGCTGGTGTCGTAGTCGTCGGAGCAGCCGCGCTGACGATCGGGGTGATGTCGAACCAACGAGGTTTGTCGACTTCCTCGGTGATCAGCACCAACGTGACCGCCGCCGCGCCCGAGATCGAGCCCGCTCTCCAAGATCTTTCGGCCACCTCACTGGCCGCCGATGTCATCCCGCAGGGCGAAGAACAACTGACGACGCGGGTACACGATCAGGTTGCGGCATCACTGCCCCGCATCCAGGCAGTGACCTCGGGCGGCATGCGCGAAGGCAGCGGCATGTTCGTCACCGACGACGGCCATATCGCGACCAGCGCCGAGCTCATCGAGAGTGCCGAATACGTGCTGGCATGGACCGACGACGGCCAACGCTGGAAAGCCCACCTGATTGCCAGCGACACCATCAGCGACGTCGCCGTGGTGAAGATCGACAGCGGCAACTGGCCAGCCGTGTCGCTCGGCAGTACCGACGCTCCGTGGAGTGGACAATACGCACTGGCACTCGACCATGATCACAACGCCATCAGCATTGGCGAAGTAACCGGTGTGACTTCGCCGTGGCTGATCATCGATCAGCAAGCAGCAGTGCCTGGCTCTGCGATTGTCGATGACACCGGCGCGGTGATCGCGATGATCACCGGCGACGGAACGAACAGTCATGGCACACGGGCATGGATGCTCGAACAGGTCGCCATCGATCTGATCGCGTCGGGACAGACATCACACAATCAGCTCGGGCTCATCGTCAGCGACGAACCAGGCAGTGAAATGATCGTGGTGAACGAGGTGATCGCCAACTCACCTGCCGCCGAGTCGGGACTTCAACCCGGCGACCTCATCGACACCTTCGACGGCAGCCCGGTGATCGATTCGGCTTCGCTGTACCACCATGTGCAACAGGCACAACCTGGTGACCCGGTGGTATTGACCGTGACGAGCGAGGGCGACCGCCGCATAGTCATCGTCACCATCGAGCTCGCCCCGTAGGCCGAATCTCTACAGGCGTCACGCACTCATGGGCGTGGCCAGTTCGATCAGAATCCCCGACGGGTCGATCAGGTACGACACCGTCTGGCCCCACGGCTTTTCGACCGGCTCGACATAAGGCCGAGCACCGGCATCTTGTGCGGCACGGAACATGCCTGCCACGTCGGTGGTGACCAGGGTGATCGACGCGCCGGCTGGCGGTGAGTCAGGGTCGAGTCGAGTGAAGCCACCTGCCCGGTCCAGGTTCGCCGCCGCCAGTTCGTTCGCCACAAATGCCAGCGTGGTGTCGCCGGTGGCGAGTTCTCCGTAATCGCCCTCGGGCGTCAGCATGTTTTGCTCGAAGCCGAACGCTTCGGTGTAGAAACGCAGCGCCGCAGCAACATCGGGCACATAGAAGATGGTGTAACCGAACGACACAGACATGTGAGAACTCCTGGTGGTGGTTGACCGGACAAGCCAGGTACTGAACGTACCGGATTGCTGCGACAGCGTTATGTCGAATATCGACCAACCAACACCATTTCCGGAACCGCGCAACGCCAGGCGTCGTCGGGTCTTCTATTTCCGCCAGCGATTCGCGACCACTCGACCAATAGCTGCCACCGCCGCAATACCTGCGCCCGCGCCGCCGAGCGCGATCTGTTGGCGGCGCTTCGCATTCAGCATGGCCCACGGGCGAGGGTCGAAGCTGTCGACGTAGGCCTCGACATTGGACCACGACGGTTCCCAACCGAGATCACGCAGACGGTCGTTCGACACGACCCATGGTTCGGTGGCGTAGTGCATGATGCCCGGCGGAGTGGCGGCGATGCCGCGGTTCCAGCTGAAGCGCACGATCTCGTCGGCGAGCTGACTGGGTATTGGCAGCCGCGGCGCCCGGCCCGACAGCGAGCGCACTTCTTCGGCGCGCACCCAACCGTCGGGTGCCACGTTGAACACGCCGGCTTCCTGCGAGCGTACGAGCAGCTCGACGGCACCCGCCAGATCGTCGAGATGCAGGAACTGCAGTGGCGGATCGCTGTCGCTACCGAGCCCGGCGGCGAGCTGCATGCTCTTGGCCACCCAGCTGGACCGGCCACTCGCCACGGCAGTGCTCGGACGCACGATGGTCAGCTTCGAGCCGGTGGTGGTCTGCCAATCGCTGCCGAGCCGTTCGATCGTGGCCTTGTTCTCGGCGAACGCAAGTGCACTCGGGCGCACCGGTGCATGCTCGGTCAGCGGAATCGGATTCTCGGCTCGAGCCCCGTAGACCATGGCGCTGGAAAGAAGCACGACTTGGTCCACACCACTGCGCCCGGCGGCGTCGAGCGTGAGTTGGGCGGCGCGAGTGTCGTGGCGCGATGCGTCGACGAACTCATTTCTCCCATAGGCCGACGCCAGATGAACCACCGCGTCGGCGCCATCGAAGATCTCGTCGAGATCCAGTGTTCGCAGATCACCCAGATGATGCCCGGCCAAACCGGTGGCCGCACTGCCGGTTCGGTCGATACCGACTACGTCGATGTCGGCCGCTACCAGGGCGTTGGCGACGCGCGATCCAACCGCGCCGGCGACTCCGGTGACAACGATTCGCACAGGCATCCCTTCTGAGGTCAGCAATCACCTGCCGAGCCGACGACCAATAGTTGAACGGCAAGCCTACGCTCAATGTGATGAGTGACGACAGTGGCAATGGCGGGAATCCTTTCGGCGATATGCCGTTCTTCGGCGATTTCGCGAGCATGGCCAACATGTTCGGAGGCGGGGGTGATCCCTGGGCTCAGGCCAAGCAGATTGCAGCGTCGGTCGCAACCGGCGGTGAGACCGAGCGCAACGTGGATCCCGGCGATCGCATTGCCTACGAACAACTCGCCCGAGTGGCTGAGCTGCACGTGTCCACGGCAACCGGGTTCGCAGTCAGCGCCGGCACGCCGCCGCAGATTCGCCCAGCAACTCGCCACGAGTGGGCGCTCGCCACCCTCGAGGCGTACCGCCCCATGCTCCAGGCCATGGCCGACACCATGAGTCAGACCATGTCAGGCATGGGCGAAGATCTGCTGCCCAGCGATGCCGAGATTCCCGGCATGCCCGGCGGCATGTTCAGCGGTGATTTCATGGCTCAGATCATGAAGATGCTGGCGCCGATGATGTTGTCGATGACCGCCGGCTCCATGGCTGGCCAACTTGCCCGCACCAGTTTCGGTTCCTATGACCTGCCCATCCCTCGCCCAGCAGCGACGGAGCTGCTGGTGGTGCACGCCAATATCGAGGCGTTCACCGAAGAATGGAGCGTTCCCACCGACGACGTGCGCCTGTGGGTGAGCCTGCACGAGTACCTGAACCACTCGATCCTGCATCGACCCCACATCGCCGAGCGGATCAACCAACTGATCACCCGCTACGTGTCGGCCTTCGAGTCCAATGCCGAGGCGCTCGGCAGCCAGTTCGGTGGCATGGATCCCTCGAACCCCGAGTCGATGGGCCAGCTCGAAGGACTCATGAACGATCCCGAAGCACTCATGGGTGTTGTTCAGAGCGACGCGCAGCGGGCGATGCTGCCCGAGATTTCTGCGCTCATGGCCGCCATTGTTGGCTATGTCGACCACATGATGGACGCCATCGGCACCAACCTGATCGGTAGCTATTCGATGATCAGCGAGGCGCTGCGTCGCCGTCGGGTCACTGCCGATCCGACCGACCGTTTCCTGCAGCGCATGCTGGGTCTCGAGTTGGATCAAGCATGTTATGACATGGGTCATTCCTTCGTCAGCGGCGTGGTCGAGCGTGGCGGCGAAGCTTCCCTGGCCCGACTGTGGGAGTCGGAGAAAGAGCTACCCACACCCAACGAGATCGTGGCGCCCGGCTTGTGGCTGGCTCGCATCGACATCGACGACATGGGCCTCGACGACATGGGCCTCGACGAGCTCGCTGTCGACGACGAAGAGGAATAGAGCGCGGCAACTCCAGGCCGGCTGCAGGCCGACCCGGAGTATTCGCCAATCGCTCTGAGAGCGACGTAGCCCTGACGACTCGGGAGGGTTCGAAATCAGGACTGATCTGTGGTGGATCGACTAAATGAGATCGCCGGGCGTGTCGCGGCTCTGGCTTCGCTCGATCCGCGTACGGAAGCGCAAGAGCGCCGCACCCGCCGCCATCGCCGTCACGCCGCCGACCGCCAGCGGAGCGGTCAGACTGGCTAGTCGATGCGGTCGATCCCGAACGGTGGCGTCGGGTCGGGGTCGCGTGGTGGGAGCGCTGGCGTCTCGTTGAGCCATGCTGGTGGTGCAAGTGGGTCCGGTCGAGGTTCACCATCGAAGACGGCGGACGCCCAGTGCGGAGGCTCGATCGACTGATCGGCGAACGCCTCGGCGTACGGGTCGCTCCACGTCTGCGGGTGCGCGTCGGGTTCGGGTTCGGGTGGTGGTGCCGGATGTGGCTGTCGTTGCCCAGGCTGGGCTTGCTCTGGTTGTGGGGCAACAGGCGGCACAGTCGCAGTGGTTGCTGGCGGTCCGTTCGCGCTCACGGCTGCCATCTGAGTTGTCGGTGGTGGCTCGGGCACGGGTAGAGGCGGCGCGGGTGGAGCTGCGGGACCGTCTTCGTCGGTCTGGCGGGGACGGCGCGCTCGGCCCAATCGCGGCGCGCCGCCAAAGGACAAACCGCTACGCGCACCCTGTTGCATGATGAACACGCCGATGCTGATGGAAGCAAGCGCTATGACCAGGAAGCCGGCGCGAAGTGGGAACGACACGATGACCGCTAGCAGCGAGCCGATCACCCAGGCGATCTGAAACTGGGTCTCGAAGCGACCGAACGCCGCGCCATGGTTGGCACCCGGAGCGTCTCGCTGCACCAGCGAATCGAACGCAAGCTTGGCCGCCGACGCAGACCCGCCGACAATCAATGCCACGAGTCCGGCGCCGCTGATTCCGCCAGCCCATATCGCAGCGATGGCAGAGACAGCCACCGCCACCACGGCGCCAACCAGCATCTTCTCCTCGCTGAACCGTTTACGAAACCACGGCGCAATGACATTGCCGGCAAAGCCGCCAAGGCCCCAGAGCCCAAACGGAATCGCCGCTTTGTACCAGGGCAGCCCGGGGTCTTCGAGCAACTCGAAACCGAGTGCCGACTTGACCGCTGCGCCCGCCGCGGTGCCGACACCAGACAGGTCGGGTAGCTCGGAGCGCACGAACTCGAACAACAGCAAGAAGAACACGAACCCAACGATGCCGCGCAGTGTCGCCATCACGATCGACGCCAAGCGGACGCCTGACGACCGAATATCGAGATCGTCGTCGGCGGTCTCGGGATCATCGACCGCCACCCTGGGCATCTGCATCGAGAAGCCGAGGCCCACGAGATACACCAGCGTGGCCCAATAGAGCGTGGGGGTTGGCCCGAACAATCGGTAGAGCCCGGCCGCAGGAATGACACCGATGCCACCAGCGACCGCCGACAAGATCGCCAGGCGCGAGTTCTTGTCGACCAGTTCGTCTTCGTCGTGCACCGTGGTGGGGACGGTGGCTGCCTTGGCCACCGAATAGGTCTTGCCGAGTACCAGCCACCCGAACGCGATCGGGAAGAACCAGGCAGTGTCGATGTTCCTGACCAGCAGGACCATGAGCACGGCCCGCAGCAGCAGTGACAGGGAAATCGTGGCGCGGCGCCCGCCACGGACCCGGTCCAGCGCCGGGCCGATCAGCGGGCCAACGAGCGCAAACGGTGCCATGGTCAACACGAGCGCCAACAAGATGCGAGAGCGAGCGTCGTTCGGGTCGATCGTCAGCAAGGTTCCGGCGAGCGTGACGAACACAGACGCTTCGCCCGCAGCGTGGAAAGCGTGAGTGCGAGCTAGGCGCACGAACGGGGTCACGACACCAGGTGACTGGTTTGGCGCGCCGCCGCCCGCCGATCCGTCTCCCGATTCGGGTCGCGACAAGGTGGGACGCGACAACGGCTGCCAGCCTGTGCCCATGCCATGATCCTTCACCACCCAAATCTACCGTGTTTCACCGGTTCGCTCGGGCCGACGTTCGTTGAACAGCTTGCGGGGACCGTCGACTCACCAGCCCCAAGACAGGGTTTCGGCGAGGAACGAGCCGAAACCCTGTCTACCGGCGCTCTTCCCTCCGCGCGTTTCGCGCGTATCATCTGGGTCAGACCCAGAAGATACACTCTGTGTCGGCTGGGATTCAGCGGATGCGTCGGGCCTGGGCCGGGTCTAGTTGGCCTCGAAGCCAACATCCTGCGAAGTGTGCTGCGATTCATCCACTTTTCTAGTCATCATCTGTGCCTGACCCAATGTTGACGCGATGGAGTGGCTTGCCCTCAGTCGTTGAATTTGTAGCCGAGGCCTCGGATGGTGACGATGGATTCGGGGTTCGACGGGTCGGCTTCGACCTTGTTGCGGAGACGTTTGATGTGCACGTCGAGGGTCTTCGTGTCGCCCACA
>ENA-ORXM01002192-ORXM01002192.1-marine-metagenome-genome-assembly--contig:-NODE-2192-length-23745-cov-6.728621_pt1 | contig 23745 bp, 22 predicted proteins | sample MGYA00237867_ERZ511480 | MGnify/ENA primary metagenome ERZ511480 (study PRJEB26309, sample SAMN06266103) | marine metagenome | isolation source: Algal blade | place: United Kingdom:Sidmouth, United... | reverse complement strand
ATCATTTGTTTCTCGTTTTTTCTAGACATTATTTGTCCCCACGCTCTCGAGCCACGCGGTTTTCACCATACTTCACTGCAAACCCATTGGGATACCGCATATCTACTCCCACAATGCCTGTGATATCTGGTTCGATCACACGCTTGTAAATTTGACCAAAAAGCTGCAAACGACTTTGACCTCGTTCACGCCCTAAATTTATCCACACACCGCTTCTAAGTACAATGCGTACTGAGCGACGTTCGTCCTCATGTATCTCTACGATCGGATCGCCGAGGGTAGCGAGCTGCCTGCTCACGACTCGGTATAACTCATACAACGCGGCGTGACGTCCTTCCACACCGCTCAACTGCGGCAGCTGAGCAAAATACAACTGCCATTCCGTTCCAGCCGGCCCTTCCAATCGATACTGCGGCGGCATAAAAACACTGAAGTCCCTGCTAATGAGCTCGCCTTCGTTCCAACGAGCCCTCGCTTCGTGTTCTTCCACCTTCACCATCAACGCACTTGGCCAAAGCCTTCTAACCGATGCACTGCGCACCCAAGGTACTGCTTCAACCGACTCACGTAACTGCTGCAAATCCACACCGTAAAAACCACTTTCTGCGTGTGAATTGACTATCGCTTGTAAAGTCTCGCGATCAACGTAGCGTAAATCCCCTACTACCTGTACTTCAGACACCGGAAACTTTTCTGGGTCCAGCGCAAGACGAGCCGCAACATAACTCATCACGCCAAAGCCAAGCACCAGCAGTAACAACACCACTTTGAGTTTCGATACACCGTCGATCGCTAACTCTTCTTGCTCTTGACTCACTGCAGCAGCACTCAACGAGGCGCGCCAATACTTGTGGCCAAAATACGAACCACCAAATCCGAGAAGCTCAACCCAGCAGCCGCTGCTGCCTGTGGCACTAAACTCCGCTCAGTCATACCCGGTGCTGTATTGACTTCAAACAACCAAGCCTCACCAAGCGCATCGACAATAAAGTCCACACGACCCCACCCACTCCCGCCTACAGCTGCAAATGCAGCCAGCGCCAAAGACTGAATGTTTCGTTCTAGCTCTGGATCCAAACCTGAGGGACAGGTGTACTCCGTACCGCTATCACCGTACTTGGCTTCATAATCATAAAAATCACGCTTAGGTGTCATCTTTACAAGTGGCAGCGCCTCGCCTTGTAAAATGCTGGCGGTGACCTCAGTACCGTTGATGAACTGCTCCGCCATCACCATGCCGTATTGAGCCGCCTCTTCATATGCAGGCGTAACACTCTGAAAACCTTCGACCTTAGAAATACCTAAACTTGAGCCCTCGAACACCGGTTTGATGATCAACGGCAAACCCATGGATTCAGCTGCGAGCTCACAATCGGCAGCGCTCATCACTCGGCGCCAATTGGGTGTAGGAATAGACATCACCTTACACATCTGTTTAGTACGCAGCTTGTCCATCGCTAACGCCGAGGCCAACACACCTGAACCTGTGTAGGGAATACCAGCGTATTCTAAAGCGCCCTGCACTGTGCCATCTTCACCACCACGGCCGTGCAGAATCAAAAAGACCCGATCAAACTTTTCTTCTTTAAGTTTTTCGATCAACTGCGAATCCGCATCAACGCCGTGCGCATCAACGCCGGCCTCAAGCAAGCCTTTAAGTACGCATCCACCACTGTTCAACGAAACTTCACGCTCCGCCGACTGGCCGCCCATCACAACGGCGACCTTGCCAAAATCAGAATTGAGATCAGCCGGTTTCACTGAGGTTTTCTCCTGTTAAAAGCGACGGTAAGCTCGCCGCAAGAGCACCCACATTGCCTGCACCCATGGTTAACAGCACATCACCGTGTTGCAGCCCAGGTCGAACAGCGGCGGCCATTTGCTGAATATCCGATACAAATTTTACATTGGCACCCTGATGCAATCGCACAGCTGCCGCTAAGGACTCTCCGTCAGCACCTTGTACAGGCTTCTCACCTGCCGCATACACTTCGCTTAAATACAACTCATCCACCAAGCTCAGCTCGTGCGCAAACTCATCAAAAAGATCGCGTGTACGGCTGTAGCGATGTGGCTGGAAAATAGCGACCAAGCGCCGATCAGGCCAAGCCCCTCGAATGGCAGCTATTGTTGCTGCAAGCTCGCTCGGGTGATGAGCATAGTCATCTACAAGTTCGACACGCCCCGCACCAAAATCCACTTCGCCGTAGCGCGTTACTCGACGACCCACACCTTCGAAGTCACCCAGAGATTTTGCGATAGAGCGCAAGCTAACACCAAGCTCACGCGCCACGACAATCGAAGAAACAGCATTTAGAACATTGTGATGCCCTGGCATATTGAGCACCACGTCTTCCATCAAGACACCGTCTTCGAACATAACGTCAAAATGCATCAGCAAGCCATCAGCTCTGATGTTAAACACACGAATATCCGCGTCTTCACTGACACCGTAAGTGATGAACTTGCGCTGCAGCTTTGGCAACATCGCACGCACATTATCATCGTCTATACAAAGTACAGCCAGACCATAAAAAGGCAGGTGGTGCAAAAACTCTAAAAACGTATCTTTATATTTTTCAAAGTCACCGTCGTAATTTTCAAGATGATCGGCATCAATGTTCGTCACCACGCTAATTACGGGATTCAAATGCAAAAAAGACGCATCGCTCTCGTCAGCCTCAGCCACCAACCAATCCGACTGACCTAAGCGGGCGTGCGTTCCGGCGCTGTTTAGCTGCCCACCTATGACAAAAGTCGGATCAAGCTGACCTTCACTCAATGCACTCGCTACCAAGCTTGTAGTGGTGGTTTTGCCGTGAGTACCTGCAATGGCGATACCCAACCGAAAGCGCATAAGCTCAGCTAACATTTCGGCACGCGGCACAACAGGTATGCGCAGTTGGTGCGCTTCCATTAGCTCGGGGTTGTTCTCTTTGATCGCAGATGACACTACAACGACATCCGCACCATGTACGTTCTCAGCACGATGGCCCAGAGCGATTTCGGCGCCTTGTTCGATCAGACGCGCTGTGAGTTTATTGGAGTTGCTATCTGACCCTGATACGCCGTAATCCATCGTCAACAGCACTTCGGCAATACCGCCCATGCCCACACCGCCGATACCAACAAAATGCACCCGAGAGATTCGCTCACGCGCCCAAGTTGTTGTATTAAAAACTGGTCCGGCCGAATTTTTCACTGAGCATTCTCCATTACTATTTTTGCGACTTCGCGCACTGCATCTGGCTTTGCCAAACGGCGTGCTGCGTTAGCCATCGTAATCAGACGCTCGCGATCAGCGCGGAGGTCTGTAAATATTTTGCCAAGTAACTCCGCGTCAAAGCGAGGTTGCGGAACCAATACTGCGGCACCCTCTCTCACCATCGCAGCGCAATTAGCCGTTTGATGATCATCAATGGCAAACGGATAAGGCACTAGAACCGAGGCGCTTCCACTAGCAGCTAACTCAGCAACCGACATGGCACCCGCACGACTAACGACTAGATCAGCCCAAGCGTAGGCCTCCGCCATGTCATCAATAAAAGCCACAACCTGAGCTTCAACGCCTGCCGCATCATAGGAGGCTTGGGTAGACTCGACCCCAGCACGACCAGTTTGATGCCACAGCTGTATATTACCAAGTTCTTGAGCTGCAGCGGGCACGACTTCATTAAAAACTCCCGCTCCTTGACTACCGCCAATCACCAAAACACGAAAAATACTGTCCGTGCGTGCCAAACGCTCATTCGGCGAAGCAATGAGCGTGAGCTTTTTGTTGACTGGATTCCCTACCCACTGAACGGCGTTATTCTCGCCAAACGCCGACGGCATACCTGCTAACACCGTATCAGCCCACCGAGCGAGCAGACGATTGGTAGTGCCAGCTATGGCATTTTGCTCATGGATCACTAGCTTTTTACCTAAGAGCTTTGCCATCAAGCCACCCGGACCTGCAACAAAACCGCCCATACCTAGCAGAACTTGTGGCTTGCGTTTCGTCACAGCTTGCGCCGCTTGCCAACATGCGCGCACAAGCTTAAAGGGAGCCAGAGCCCAAGCTTGCCAACCCTTACCACGCAGCCCTGAAACAGCCATCCACTCGATATCAATATCATTAGCCGGTACGAGTCTCGCTTCAATACCAGCGTGCGTACCGAGCCAAACCACTTCAAAGCCATGTTCGCGAAGCTCGTGCGCGACGGTCAAAGCAGGCACAACATGCCCACCTGTGCCACCGGCTGCGATCATTACCGTTTTTTTCTCGGTCATTGCTCGTCCTCCGGGTCAGGAAGTGACAACCGACTTTCCAGACTGACGCGCATGACAACACCCAGCGCAAGACAGACCGAAAGCATGCTACTGCCACCGTAACTGATCATCGGCAGAGTCAGGCCTTTGGTAGGCAACAAGCCAAGATTGACCGCCATACTGACTAAGGTTTGCAATGAAAGCCAAATAGCGATGCCATAAGAAACAAATGCACCAAAACCATTACCAGAGCGCTGAGCCAGCAAAGCTACGTTTAAAATCCGATGGACCAAAAACATGTAAATCGAAATCAGAACAACAACGCCAACAAGCCCCATCTCTTCGGCAAAAACCGCAAAGACAAAATCGGTATGAGCCTCAGGTAGATAAAACAACTTTTGCACACTGTTGCCAAAGCCCACGCCCGTGATTGACCCACTGCCCACAGCTATTAACGCTTGCACTAGCTGAAAACCACCGTCGTAAGCATTCGCCCATGGATCAAAAAAATCTAAAACGCGATTCATCCGATATTCAGAAGTCCAAATAAAGAACGCTCCTAGTGCCACCAGCAACACCAGACAAACCAGAAACTGCCAGACCCTGACGCCACCCAAGAAAATGGTGCCCACCGCGATCGCCATAATCATCACTGTTGAACCATAGTCGGGCTCTTTCAAACACAAAGCTCCCATCAGTCCAATCAGCACCACAGGCTTGATAAACGCGTCAAAGCTTGAGCGCAATCGCTCACCGTGCCGCATGAGATAACCAGAGACATAGAGAGCCGCACTCAATTTAGCGAGCTCTGACACTTGAAGATTCATAACGCCCAAGCGGATCCAGCGCCGCGCGCCATTTACTTCAACACCAATACCGGGCACTAAAACCAATGCCAGCGCAACGACAGTGCCGGCAAAAATCAAAACACTTGTGCGCTCCATCATTTTTGTAGAAACGCGCGCAATAATAAACAGCGCTCCGCAAACACCTAAGCCCACCGCCATCAACTGGCGCTTAAGAAAAAAGAACGGATCAGAATGGCGCACAGCTGCAACAGAGATAGAAGAGGACTCCACCATCGCGAGCCCTATCACCAACAAAATAAGCACAACCGAAAGTAATGGCCAATCTATGGCACGATTCAGCGAGTAACTATCCAAGCTGCGATGATCAGGCCCGACAAAACTTGTGGCGATACTCATGCGCGCAAACCCTCTACACACGCCACAAAAGCCCGACCACGGTCTTGGTAGCTCTTAAACATATCGAAGCTAGCGCAAGCGGGTGACAGCAAAATGCAGTCGCCTGGTAGCGCCTGTGTTTTGGCAATGTTCACGGCAGACTCAAGTGAATCAGCCGAGAACACAGGTGTGAGCTCAGGTGCTATCGCTGCAATTTGACCACCATCCGCACCGTAAGTTACCAGTGCTCGAGCGCATTGCTGTAGAGCTGAGCGCAGCGGACTAAAATCCTGTGATTTACCATCACCACCCGCCAACAACACTACTTTGCTAGACATAGAGCGCAGCGCCACAAGCGTGGCACCTACGTTTGTTCCCTTGGAGTCATTAAAGTATTTAACGCCTTCGATTTCCGCGACCAACTCCGTACGATGCGCAAGCCCTTTAAATTGTTGCAGGCCTTTAGCCATCGCTTCAGTGCCGAGCTCTAGTGTTTCTGCCATCGCCCAAGCAAAACAAGCATTGAGTTCATTGTGGGCACCCGAAGAAGCGAGTTGCCGAAGATCAAAAAGCGGCTGTTCGCCAAAACTAAGCCAGTGGTCACGAACACCATAAACGCCAGTTGCAGGAACCTCACAACTCACCGCTACAGATTCAATATCTTCACGCAACGGTTTGCTCAACGCATCTTCTAGCAACCACACACCACGTGATGCGCCAAAATAAATATTCTGTTTTGCGGCAGCGTAAGCACTCATGCCGGAGTAGCGATCCATATGATCTTCGCTAACGTTCAACACGCACGCCACCATAGGCCGTAGATGGCGAGTAGACTCAAGCTGGTAGCTCGAGAGCTCCAATACAATCGCATCAGCGCCTTGCTCCAACAGACTTAGCGCAGGCTCACCAATATTTCCACCACATAAAATTTTTCTGTCACTGCAGTCGCCCATCGCTTGCAGCATCGAGACAACAGTGCTCTTGCCGTTGGTACCAGTCACTGCCACTACGGGGCAATCTACAACACGTGCGAACAACTCGATGTCACCAATGACCTCGATCCCTCGCTCAAGAGCTGCTTGCACAATGGGCAACTGCTGCGACAGACCAGGATTGATCACCAACACATCCACGTGATCAAGAAGCTGCTCGCCAAACTCTCCAACAACTAATTCGAGATCGGGGTATTGCAGTGCAAGCTTCTCGACACTCTCGTGACCGACACGACTATCGGCTACGCGTAGCCACGCGTTCTGCTTGCGCAAAAAATGCACAACCGACGCCCCGGTGATACCTACACCAAGCACTAGAAAACGCTGCGTGAAGTCAATGGCCATCAATCCGTCACCTCAACTTCAACGTAGACAGGCCAATCAACACCAAGATAACGGTGATGATCCAAAAACGTACAATCACACGAGGCTCTGGCCAGCCTTTCAATTCAAAGTGATGGTGTAAAGGCGCCATACGAAAAATTCGACGACCAGTGAGTTTAAAAGAGCCCACTTGCAATATGACGGAGACAGTCTCCATCACAAAAACGCCACCCATCACGAACAGCACCAGCTCTTGACGGACCAATACCGCAATCAAACCCAACGCAGCCCCTAGTGCGAGCGCACCAACATCTCCCATAAACACTTGAGCGGGATAGGTGTTAAACCACAAAAAGCCCAAGCCAGCACCACATAATGCAGCACACGGCACGACAATTTCACCAACACCCGCGATGTGGGGAATAAGCAAATAACCGGAAAAAACCGCATGCCCACTTAAATAGGCAAATACGGACAAACCCGCCGCCACCATGACAGTCGGCATAATGGCTAAACCATCCAAACCATCAGTCAGGTTGACGGCGTTACTCGTGCCGACGATGACGGCATAAGTAAAAGGAATAAAAAACCAGCCCATATCGAAACTAAGGCCTTTGAAAAACGGCACCAACAGAGTGGTCTCTAGTGCGCTTTCGGCGGTTACATACAAAAAGACAGCTGCGGACAAGCCAACCGCCGACTGCCAAAAATACTTTTCACGTGCACTCAGGCCGTCAGAATTACCGAGCATCACTTTGCGATAGTCGTCAACCCAGCCTATTGCGCCAAAAGCGACAGTCACGGCCAGTACCACCCACACTTGCCGCACGGACAAGTCAGCCCACAGCAATACCGAGACAGCAAACGCGATTAGAATCAAAGCACCGCCCATTGTCGGCGTGCCGCTTTTTTCGAGATGGGTGCTAGGCCCATCACTTCGAACTTGTTGACCAATTTTGGCTGAAGTTAACCGACGAATAAGCACAGGGCCAAACACCAGCGAAATCACCAACGCCGTGAGGGCACTCAAAATCGCTCGCAACGTGATGTATTGAAAAACACCAAAACCGTCGTGAAACTGAACCAGATAACTAGACAGAAGCTGCATCATGCGCTGCGCGCTCCCAAGTTTTCGATTAAGTGCTGAACAACGCGTTCCATGCCTGCACTGCGTGAGCCCTTAACCAAAACGGTATCGCCAGGCTTTACAGCGGCCATTAGTTGCGCCGCCAGCTCATCGTGTTTTTCAAATGCCAAACCCTTGGGACCAAAGCCTCGGCGAGCAGCGACGGCATGCTCACCTACACACGCAAAACGATCGATACCTAGTGCGGCAGCCTGTCGGCCCGCCTTGGCGTGCATTTCTTCTGCCTGTGCACCCAACTCAGCCATAGTCCCCAAAACAAACCAACGGCTAGATTGGTAGTTAGCCAACAGGCTCAATGCGGCCTCAACCGAACCTGGGTTAGCGTTGTATGAATCATCGATCACTCTAACGCCCGCCGCATCGTACTCGACCAATCGACCAGTAACTGGCTTGACCTTTTCTAGACCCGTAACAATGGAACCCCAAGAAACACCCATCACTAGCGCCACGGAAACCGCTGTCAAAGCATTGCGCATATTGTGCTGTCCCAGCAGCGATATTTTGATATCACGCGACTCATCCTGATAGCTCACCCGTAAGACTTGATCTTCTAACAACTGACCTTGAATCTCTGCTCCTGTGCGATTCTGCGCTGAGAACTGAACTACCCGCCCTTGCAATACTCTTTTGGCCCACTCTGTGGCTGCAAACTCATCGGCGTTAATCAGCGCCAACCCGTCTTCTCGTAGATGCTCATAAATCTCGCCCTTGGAGTTCGCGACACCCTGTAGCGAACCAAAGCCTTCCAGATGAGCAGGACCGACATTATTGACAACGACGACCTGTGGTTCAGCGATGGCTGCCAAACCAGCAATTTCACCGGGCGCATTGGCGCCTAATTCAACCACGGCAAACTGGTGTTCTTCGCGGAGCGAAAACAGTGTTAAGGGAACGCCTATGTCGTTATTCAAATTCCCTTTTGTCGCGAGCACGGAGCCCTCTTGCGACAAAATAGAGGCAATCATTTCCTTTACGGTGGTCTTGCCATTACTGCCCGTTAAGGCAACCAACTGAACACTGTACTGGCGGCGCCACAACTGAGCGATATCAGCGAGTGTTTGTCGCGTGTTTCGCACAATGAGCTGTGGCACATCAACACCACAATCGTGCTCAACCACTACAGCCACTGCGCCTTTTTCTACCGCATCCACTACAAACTGGTGCCCGTCAAAACTTTCGCCAGAAATCGCAAAATAGACAGAACCTTTTAAACAACGACGCGTATCGATTGCGACAGAACTCAACAACACATCTCCGCCGAGAAGTGTTCCGCCGGTAAATACACTGCAATCAGACAACCACAACGCGCTCATGCAGCACCCGCCTGCCAACCAAGCACTTCTGCACGATCACTAAAATCAATCGTACGACCAGCCAACACTTGGTAATCTTCATGACCCTTGCCAGCAATCAACACACAATCATCGGCTGATGCGTGTTCTAAGGCGTACGCAATCGCGGCTGCACGATCAGGCTCAACATGAGCATCAACACCTGCTGAAAAACCGGCCACTACATCATTAATAATGAACTGCGGATCTTCGCTTCGAGGATTATCACTGGTCACAACAAGACAATCAGCTCCCAGCATGGCGGCTTTCGCCATTTCGGGACGCTTGCTACGATCCCTGTCACCACCACAACCAAAAACACACCAAATACGCGCGGTAAAATGATCACGCAATGTCGCTAAAATGGCGGCGAGCGCCTGAGCGGTATGCGCATAGTCGATAACAACCCGCGATCCTTTGCTGGATCGCAGAAGCTCTGCCCTGCCAGTCACCGGTTTTAGTTTAGGTAAGTGGGAAACGATATCTGCAGGCTTGACACCCAAGCACTCTGCAACTGCACATGCCGCCAATATATTCGACACATTAAACGCACCCAAAATCGGCAACAAAACTTCTGCATTAAAACTCGGCGTGTTTATCTGGCAAGAAATCCCATCAGCTGAGTATTCGCAATCCGAGGCCTTCCAACGCGCCTCTCCACGATCTGAAGCAGAATAAGTGATGGCATCAGGCCGCTGCGCGATCACACGCTGACCAAAAGTATCGTCGGCGTTGATGACACACGCATCAGATCTTTGATCGAACAATTGTAATTTAGCGTCCGCATAACGCTCTACGGTACCGTGATAATCGAGGTGATCTCGACCCAAGTTACTGAGCACCGAAACCTTAAAAGACAGGCCCGATACGCGTTCTTGATGCAGCGCGTGCGACGACACCTCCATCGCTACAGCCTCGGCACCTTCGAAACGCAATGCAGCCAACTGCTTATACACTTGGAATACGTCACCCGTGGTGTGTGTAGCACTCTGCAACTTATCTAAAAAACCGTTGCCAACCGTGCCTAATACTGCACACTCACTAGACGACAGGCCCATAAGCTGCGCAACAAAGTGTGTGATTGACGTTTTACCATCAGTACCTGTCACACCGACTAGTGCGAGCTCTTCATCGACAGAACCATAAACGGCACGAGCAATTACACCCAACTTTGTGCGTAAGTCCTGAACATAAAACGCAGGTATTTCTACCGGCTCAATGTCTAGTTGGGTTCTCGCAAAGTGATCATCAGCATCAAGCAACACTGCCACGGCGCCATTATCTATGGCTTGTGCCAAAAATGACAAACCATGACCGCTTGCTCCCGCCAGAGCTACAAAAACATCTCCCGCCAGAACAGCGCGACTGTCCAAGCTCGCACCTTGGACCCACAGCGGCTTTGGCAAATGAAGTACCAAAGCCAAATCTATAGCTTGGGTATCTGACTTAGCGGGCGTCATCATGGCAGCCATACTATTCAGCCTTCTCGCTATCGAGCGCAGCGGTTCGCTGTGGCAACTCAATAGCATCCATAGTCAACCCGAGCACTCGCAATGCACCGGCCATAATCGCAGAAAACGCAGGTGCAGCAACTTCTCCACCGTAATATTTTTCGCCGCTTGGTTCGTCAATCATCACGACAACGACCAACTCAGGGTTACTCGCAGGCGCCATACCTGCAAAAAAGGCATAGTACTTGTCTTCGCGATACCCCTTAGCCGTGTGTTTCCAAGACGTACCGGTTTTACCCGCCACACGATAGCCCGCCACTCGCGCACGCTCACCTGTTCCACCCGGCTCAACCACTGACTCCAACATGCGGCGAACGGCACGCGCTACTTGCGCATCCAATACACGTTCACCGGCATAGTTTTTATCTTTGCGACTCAAAAAAGTCACATCTGGCATCACACCGTCGTTTGCCAACGCGCTGTAAGCACGAGCTAACTGCAAGGGCGTTACCGACAGACCGTAACCGTAAGCAATTGTGGCCTGCTCTACCTTTCTCCAAGCACTGCCATGCCGCAGAACACCGTAGTTTTCACCCGGAAATAAGCTTCCAGTGTCATTGCCAAAACCCAAGCGATCAAGCACAGCCCAAGTGTCTGCAGGGTCGCTCAGCAATGACACCTTTGTCACACCTACATTGCTGGATTTCTTGAGGATACCTTCTGGTGTCAAATCTCCGTAGTCGCGGAAATCGCGCACACGCAAGGGGCCAATCTGAAAGCTACCTGGAGATGTCTCAATCACGCTTTCGGGATTAATAACACCTAATTCAAGGCCAGCAGCAACTGTAAACGGCTTGATGGTAGAGCCCGGCTCCACTGGATCGGTCACCGCGCGGTTACGACGATTTCCTATCTGAGGTCCCGAGCTTGCGTTAGGGTTAAATGCTGGCTGGTTGGCCAGCGCCAGCACCTCACCCGTGCGGGTGTTCATCACCACAACACTGCCAGACTTGGCCGAATGGGTTTCTACAGCGCGCTTCAGCTCGCGATAGGCCACGTACTGAATTCGCCGATCAAGGCTCAGCACCAAGTCGTTACCATCGCTCTCTTTATTGATGTATTCAATTTCAGAGAAGGCGCGGCCTTTTAGATCACGGATGACCCTACGCTCACCGGGCGCACCTTTGAGCGACTCGTCCCACAATGCTTCTAGGCCTTCGATACCTTTACCATCGATGTCGGTCGAACCAAGCACATGTGACGCCACCTCACCCGTGGGGTAATAACGACCATATTCTCTCTGCAGATTGACACCGTCTAACTTCAATGCCGCAACATTTTTAGCTATCGAAGGATCAACGTGTCGAGCCATGTAGACAAAACCACGATTCTCAGGCGCTCGAGAGATCACATCCTCTACGCGCTGCGGAGTTTGCCCAAGCGCCTCGGCCAACTCGCCGTAACGCTCAGGTGTGTGGCGAAGCTTACGAGGATCAACCCACACCGAACTGATTGGCGTGCTGACAGCCAAGGGCGTCATATTACGATCTAAAATACGGCCACGAGTAGCAGCCACAGGAATAGTGCGCTGCTGTCGCGCCGCACCCTGCTGCTGCAGAAAACTCTTTTGCTGGACTTGCAATACGAACGCACGACCTAAAACTACAAGTGCAAATACAGCAACGAGCCCCACAAAAAGCATATGGCGCCAACGCTGTACGTATGTTTCGCTATTGCTCATCGGTGGATAATTCGCACGTCGTGAAAGTCTGGGGCGTACATTTTTAGATCTCTACGCGCGATATCATCAACCCGCGCGTCCATTGACCAAGTTCCGTATTCGAGCTGCAACTGACTCCAATCAACATCCAGCTCATCAATTTTTTTCTCGAACCCGCGCAACTCTGAAAAAAGCTCGCGACTCTGATGACGCGTATACACAACTGCAATGGCAGTAGCCAAAACGACCAACCACCACGCTAGAACAACAGCAAAGCGATGCGTCATCATTGCTGCTTCTCCGCGATACGCATCACCGCACTGCGAGCTCGGGGATTGGCGGCCAACTCTGCATCACTGGCCTTGACCGCCTTTCGACTAGCACGCCATTTGTTCTGCTCAACACCTGAAGGCATTGGCAGTCGTCGCGGCAGTTTAAGACCGTCGTCTCCACGAAAAAATTGTTTCACCAATCGATCTTCCAATGAATGAAAACTAACGACCACCAAACGACCGTCGTCACTGAGTAAATCCCACGCATCCTGCAAAACGGTATCCAGCGCATCCAGCTCGCCATTAACCGCAATACGTATAGCTTGAAAAGTGCGCGTAGCTGGGTGCTTGCCATCGTTACGTTTCACAACGGTCGCAACCAACGAAGCCAACTGCGCTGTTGTGTCCAGCGGCCCATTGTTTCGCGCCTCGACAATGCGACGAGCGATACGACGAGACAATCGCTCATCACCAAACTTGTAAATTATATTGGCCAACTCGGTTTCATCGACGTGAGACAACCACTGCGCGGCCGACTCTCCAGAGTGAGGATCCATGCGCATATCAAGCGGGCCATCATTCCTGAAGCTAAAACCACGTGCTGCGTCATCCAGTTGAGGACTAGACACACCTAAGTCCAACAACAACCCGTCCACCTGACCAAGAAGACCTTGCTCTTCCAAGATTGTTCGAAGTTCAGAAAAATTTCGGCGGAAAAAATTTATTCGACTATCTTTAAGACACAGAGCTTCTGCTACTGCGGCAGCCTCAGGATCGCGATCAACCGCGATCAACTGCGCATGTTCCGGCAGAGCCGCTAAAATTTTTCGGGTGTGACCACCGCGACCAAACGTGCCGTCTACAAAAAGGCTGCCACGGTCGAGCTGCATTGCAGCCACTGCCTCTTCAAGCAGAACGGATATATGCTCTGGCGGACTCATCTATAGCATCGTCAAATTGGCCAGATCAGCACCAGCATCGGCACCGCCAATCTCCATGTCCGCCAGCTCATCAATTGCCCCGTCAAGAAACGCATTCCACGCAGAGTCTGCCCAGAGTTCAAATTTATGACCTTGACCTACCATACTGATGCGCTCGTCCTTCGCTTTTAGCCCCGCACGCTCTCGCAATACACTGGGAATTAATATTCGGCCTGAACCATCCATGCGAACTTCCGCAGCCATACCAAGATAGATACGACGATAAAGAGTCGCTTGACGACTGGCCTTCAGCGCCATCAGCTCACGTTCAAACTCTCGAAATGCAGGCAAAGGGAACAACAAAAGACAGGCAGCACGATCCAGCGTGAGGACCATTTCCCCATCACAATCAGCGACTAGCTTTTCGCGATAACGCGTTGGGATAGACAAGCGACCCTTGCCATCCAAGCTAACACTCGATGTTCCGTTCAGGTATGGACCCACGGACCAGTTTTCCCCACTAATCTGCACATTTTCCCACTAGGTGCCAGATTAAAGGCGCAAGGCGATTTGGTCAAGGATAAACGGCGCTCTAAACCCTAAAAAAAGGCTGATTCACCAAAGACTTAGCTTTCCTGCTGGATGGAAAAACTGATATTCCGAAACAATAATCCATGCTATCAAAAGCTTAGCGAATCAAGTGAATGTGATTTCTCAAAGCTTCGCTAACTTATTGCTAATAAAAGGAAAACTGATCGAAAGTGGGCCAAACTCCCCAAAACCTTGTGGATTTGATCCAATCTGAAAAAAATTAACTCCTTAACCCCAAAAACCACCGATTGAAGGGTGATTTTTGCGGTCAAGGGGTCAAAAAGTGGGAGTCGCCCGTAAGCCGGGTTCTGTCGTGGACAATCATTCATCTGGGGCCTGCGTCACCGCAGACCTCAAGCAACCTACCCGGAAGCAACGCGGGCCACGCCAATGCTTCCCTATTTGGTCTTGCTCCAAGTGGGGTTTACCATGCCACGGAATGTTACCACCCGCGCGGTGCGCTCTTACCGCACCCTTTCAGCCTTACCTGTACTCAGTTACCCAAGCCATCGGCGGTCTACTCTCTGCTGCACTTTCCGTAGGCTCACGCCCCCCAGGCGTTACCTGGCACTCTGCCCTTCGGAGCCCGGACTTTCCTCCATACGCTAAAGCGTACCGCGATTGTCTGGGATACTCCCGCAGTCATTATATCAGTAACTTAGCGCTCAAACACAACTAAGCGCCAACAATTTATCACCCGATTTCATCGGGTGAATTATCCGACACTAAGCTTTTATAAAGCGCTCGTTTGTCGCGACCACTTAACTGGGCGACAATTGCAGCCGCACGTTTAGGCGGCAACTCTTTCGCCAGTATTTCTAGCAGGTCTGACACCTCCACTGTTATTGGCCCTTTTGCAGGGGACTCCGGCGCACCCTGAACGACCAACACCACCTCTCCTCGGCGCTGATTAGAGTCCTCGCTCACCCACGCATGCAGCTCCCCCAGCGTGGATCGTTTGACCGTTTCAAAGCGTTTGGTAAGCTCACGGCCCATGGTTGCGGGCCGATCGGAGCCTAAACATTCCACCATATCTGCCAGAGAAGCCTCAATCCGGTGAGGCGACTCATAAAAAACTAAGGTATGTGGCCATTTAGAGATATCTCGCAACCGCTTTTGGCGCGGCCCGCTTTTAGCCGCCAGAAAACCCTCAAAGCAAAAATGATCGGTTGGCAGACCACTGACCGAGAGCGCAGCCACCACAGCACAAGGACCCGGCACAGGCACTACAGGCACACCGGCATCGTGGCACGCAGCCACTACTCGATAACCAGGATCACTAATCAGTGGTGTTCCTGCGTCACTGATCAACGCCAAGGACTCACCCGCTTGCAGCCGCTGCACAACTTGTTTCGCCCGCTCCAGCTCATTGTGCTCATGCAAAGACTGCGCTGGTGGGTTGCAACCTATTTCGCGAAAAAGAGCCTGACTGGTACGCGTATCTTCGGCATACACACCATCTACCTCTTTTAGTAACCGCGCCGCACGCTGTGAAAGATCAGAAAAATTGCCAATCGGCGTTGCAATAACGTAAAGCGAACCGTGGATTTCAGACAAGCGTTTCATGCAGCGGAGTAATCCTTGTAGACTTAGGTTTTTAGACAGACTAATAAAGAAGAGTATGAGCGCGATCAACTCAATGACACTACGCCCGTTTCGCCTGGCCACAGCGATATGCATATTGTGCCTCGCTGCCTGCAGCACGGTGCCACGCCCCTTATTGGGGCCAGACCCAGCAAGCCCAGCAGGAATCGAAGCAGACGCACAGCGACTACTTCTTACCGAGCAATACGCTGATGCGGCAGCACAATACGCGAAGCTGGCCAGCATGACCGCCGACCCAGCGCGATCTCAACACTATGAGCTGCTCGAAGCGGAAATACTGCTAGCCCACCAACTAGACGAACAAGGCGCGCTGCGTGTTGCGAACTTACCCGAAGAAATGCTCACCACTGAGCTACAAACTCGCCGCCAACTACTGCAATCTGCCACTGAGCTCAATGCACAAGAGCCGGACAAAGCACTCTTAAGTCTGCCGGACCCTCGACTGATTGCCGACCAAGATCTACTGATACGTTATCACGATTTACGCTTCAGAGCGGGTGCCGCCTTAAACGAAGGCACGCCAATGTTTGACTCGCTTATCGCCCTGGATGAGCTAGAGCAAGGAAAACATAGAGACCTGCGCAATAGCCAAATTTGGCAGCTACTGAACTCTCGCGACGAACTCTCGCTAGAGCAACTAAGCATCAACACGGGCAGCACACCCGTGCATTCTGGCTGGTTGGCGCTGCTGCAGTCTTTGCGCGGAGTGCAGCTGCAAAGCCAGGATTATCGCTCAGCCATTGCTACGTGGCAGCAACAGTACTACAACCATCCTGCCGAGCAAATGCTCGAAAACTACAACTACGACATAGCCAGCCTCATGGAAACCGGCTCACCCACCGGGCAAATATCCCTGATCGGCACCGACGCCATCGCTCTATTGCTACCTTTTGATCAACGCCTTGAGAAGTTCTCGAGCGCCATTCGCGATGGCTTACTCAGCGCAATGTACGAGAGCCAGAGCGGACGCGAAATTCGTATCTATGACATTGGCAGTAACGCGGCCGACGCACTGCCCACCTACCAGCAAGCCGTTGCAGACGGCGCGCAATTAGTCATCGGCCCGCTGCGTCGCGACGCCCTAGAAACTATCGTGCGATATGGCAACCTAAGCGTGCCCATGATCGCATTAAATTACCTGCCCTATGGAGGCGCCGAAAACCTAATCCAATTTGGCCTCTCCCCAGAGGACGAAGCGCGAGATGCAGTTAGCTACATGGTGCAAGCAGGCTTAAAGTCCGCCGCCATGATATTGCCGGACACCGAAGCCGGCGCTCGCAGCGGCGAAGCCTTCAAACAACAGCTCGAACGCTGGGGCGGTGAGGTGGTCGCCTCAGAAACTCTCGACGGTACGCGCAGCGACTACCGCAAAGAGCTTTCCGCACTACTACTCATAAACGACAGCCTGCAACGACGCCGCAACATTCAGTCTGAACTAGACACCAGCCTTGTATTCGAAACACGTACCCGCACAGATCTCGACGCCATCTTTGCACCTGTCTCCCCTGAAACTGGCCGCGTACTCAAACCACAACTGGACTTCCACAGTGCTGGAGACGTGCCGCTACTCGCAAGTTCAAACGTATACAGCGGCAACCCTCAACCTGAACGCGATAGCGATCTAAACGGCACCTTGTTTAACGACATGCCGTGGATTATTACCCCACGCCAAGCGAGCGAGAGCAGCCTGCACAAAACAGCCGCCAAACTTTCGCTGGACACGGGACCCTTGGCTCGTTTTTTTGCTCTAGGCGTGGATGCGTACCGCATCACCGAACAGCTCAACAGCCTACTAAGCAATAGCGACTACGCCATCAATGGCGCAACCGGAAGACTGCAACTCAGCAATGATCGTCGTATTCAGCGCCAATTAGCCTGGGCCGTATTCGAAGCCGGCACGCCAAAGGCCGTTGCTTTCGACTACACGCCGATCAATCCGCCGCCGCCAATGGGCTCACTGCTAGACGATCAACTACAGCCACTCCCTCTTGTCTCAGACGAATAAACAACGAACCGGCCAAGCCGGAGAGGACGCAGCCCTGCAATATTTGCAGGCTGCAGGCCTGACACTAATCACGCGCAATTATCATTGTCGCTGGGGCGAAGTAGACCTCGTGATGCAGGAAAAAGATTGCATTGTATTTGTCGAGGTGAGATTACGCAGCCACTCAAACTATGGCGGAGCCGCAGCCAGTGTAGATAAACGCAAGCAAGCCAAACTGCAAAAAACCGCAATACACTACCTTCAGCAGCAAAAAGCCTCGGCACGACAGGTAGCTCGAATCGACGTGGTAGCCGTCCAGCCCGCTAGCAACAACCAATATACATGTGAGTGGATTCAAAATGCCATTCAAGGCTAATTCTCCGGCATAGATCCAAACTCAACCTATACTCGGTGCTTCCCTGTTATTTTTTGATGCCAACGCACCATGGCCAGCCAACAATTACTTCATCGCCTACAACTACTACAACAAGCGGAAGAAGCACTCAGCCCCGCGCTAGAGCAAGCCGCTGAGACGTTGGTGCAAACTGTAATCGGCGGCGGGAAAGTGATGATTTGCGGCGATGAAGCTGGATTTTGCACTGCAGGAGAATTCACTCACAAACTAGTGCACACCTACCAAGTCGAACGCCCACCTTTGCCAGCCTGCCTACTGACAACACAGTTCGCGAGCGCCGACGACGCGCTTTACGAAAGACAAGTGCAAGCACTAGGAAAACCCGAAGATACGCTGGTATGCATATTAGGCGGACAAGACTCGCGCATCCTAACGCGTGCAATCTACCAAGCGCACACTCTGCAATTGCCCGTTATTGTCATCGACAACAAACTCTCAAGACCATCAGCTGCCGAGCTCTGGGAGCAAGATGTAGAAATTTGTGCTCCGTGCGACAACCCTGCACTGGTCCATGAACTACAAGTGACTCTTGTACACTGCCTTTGCGAAGCAATTGATCATCAGCTTTTTGGCGCACCTGGAAGCTAGAACTTTACAGCGGTACCGGCCATAAAGACTGACCCTATATACAAATAAATAGACTGCAAATACAATAAATTGAGTGCAAAAAAAAGAGGCTCTTGGCCTCTTTTTCAATAACTACTTCACCACTCGTAGAGAAGGCCTCTTTTTGGGACCCCCACTGGGTGGTGTGTCATCCGGGCCGTCTTCCGTAGGCCCTGATTCTCCAGGAGCCGCAGCAGGTTCACCACCTACTTCAGGCGTATCATCACTAAACATCATACCCTGCCCATTCTCTTTGGCATAAACCGCAGAGACTGCAACGATTGGTGCAGTGACCCACATAGCTTGCCCACTGAAGCGCGCACTGAAAGTAACAAACTCAGCGCCCAACTCCAGATCACGCGATGCACCTGGACCAATATTGAGCACAATTCGCCCGTCCTCAACGTAATCATTAGGGACTTCTACATTGTCCTGCGTGGCATCCACCAACAGGTAGGGAGTCAAACCATTATCTACAATCCATTCATACATCGCGCGGATAAGATAAGGTCGACTCGATGTCATTGCTGTGGGCATATCAGCCATTAACGCATCTCACGCTCTACTTCGGTCAAACTTTCGACAAAGCCAGAACGCTTGAACATACGCTCAGCATAATCCTGGATTGGCTTTGTTTCTTTGGGCAGGTCTACGCCATATTTGGGCAAGCGCCAAAGTAGCGGTGCAATTGTTGCGTCCACTAGAGAAAATTCATCCGACAAAAAGAACGGCTTGAGCTCAAAGATTTCAGCGGAAGCCACCAAACTTTCACGCATCAATTTGCGTGCTTCAGTGCGCTTTTTCTCACTGCCATTTTCTAGCGTATGCGCCAAAGGATACCAGTCGTTTTCCACCCGATACAGTGCCAGTCGCGTGCGGGCACGAGAGACTGGATCTACAGGCATCAACGGTGGGTGCGGAAAACGCTCATCTAAATACTCAGCGATAACGCGAGAGTCATACAAAACCAGATCCCGATCGACGAGAGTTGGCACGGTATTGTAGGGGTTAAGGTGCTGCAGATCCTCGGGCAAATAATCTGGATCAACATCTTCAACTTCAACAACGATGTCTTTCTCTGACAACACAACACGCACGCGATGGCTGTGCATGTCACTAGGTACTGAAAACAGCGTCATTACCGATCTACGGGCAATGGCAGTCACGATATACTCCAAGTAGGCCAATGACCATGCGATCCCCGCACCTCATCAGCAAATAGAACCCGCAGAGCTTAAACACTCTGCGAAAAACACATTACTACAAACGAAGAAGGACGGACACCCGACAGGTGCCCGCCCCAACCTCGCCACAAGAGGGCTTTAGCGCACGTCGCGCCACCACTCTTTCTTCAATACGTAGGCGCCTGCTGTAAAGACAAACAAGAACAGCATCACCCAAATACCCATGCTGATACGCTGAGCCCGACCAGGCTCCGCAGCATAATGAAGGAAATTTACCAGATCTCGAACGACCTTGTCATACTCTGCAGCAGACAAGGTACCTTCGGTCACTTGCTCAAAGCCTTCAAAGACCTTGTGCGTACTTCCATGACCATCATCGGCCTCTGTGTAAATTGGACGCTGCAAACCTTGCAGCTCCCACATCACATTAGGCATGCCCACATCAGGGAAAGCCAAGTTATTGTGGCCAGTACCCGTACGTGACTCATCTACGTAGAAGGTTTTGAGGTAGGTATACAACCAATCCACACCGCGCGAGCGAGCAATCAAAGACAAGTCTGGTGGAGCTGCTCCAAAAGCACCTTTACCATACTCGGTGGTCATAGCGCTGTGCATCATGTCCGTCACTTTGTGATGCTCACCATTTTCATCACTGGTGAAGATCAAGTTCTCTTCAACGATGTCAGCGGGCAAACCCAAGTCATTGGCCATGCGGTTATAGCGCAGGTAATTCAAGCTATGACAACCAATGCAGTAGTTCACGTAAGTACGCGAGCCACGCTGCAAAGAAGCTTTGTTGCTAGGCTGGATATGCACTGTTTCGAGATACCCGCCACCAGCAGCCTGCGCAAACACAGGCAACAGACAGGCAACAGCGGCAACGATTAATTTACGTCCCAACATCAGTGAGTCACCCTCTCTGGTACAGGCTTGGTCTTCTCATCTTTACTGATGATAAACAGCGCGATGAAATAACCAAAATAAACAAAGGTAAACAAGCGCGACAGGAAAGTACCCAAATCAGTAGGTGCCTGCATGCCGTAATACCCCAACACAACAAAAGCCAAGGCCAACAAGAACAAGTTTATTTTGAAGGCTTTGCAACGGTAGCGAATAGATCTAACCTTGCCGCGATCAATCCAAGGCAAGAAGAACAACACCACGATCGCCGCACCCATCACCATAACACCGGGGAAAGCCGAGCCCATCATCGACGGGGTAGCTCGCAACATCGCATAGAAAGGCGTGAAGTACCAAACAGGCGCTATGTGCTCAGGCGTTTTCAACGGATCAGCAGGGATAAAGTTAGCATGCTCTAAAAAGTAGCCGCCCATCTCAGGCGCGAAGAAAACCACCGCAAAGAAAACAATCAAAAATACGCCCGTACCAAACGTATCTTTCACCGTGTAATAAGGGTGAAAAGGAATGCCATCTAACGGAACGCCTTCAGCGTTTTTGTTTTTCTTGATTTCCACGCCATCTGGGTTGTTAGAGCCCACATGGTGTAACGCAACAATGTGCAAGAATACCAAAGCCACGAGGATCAAAGGCACTGCTATGACGTGAAACGCGAAGAAGCGGTTCAAGGTGATGTCGGAGACGATAAAGTCACCTCGCACCCACTCAGTAAGCGCTGGGCCGATCCAAGGAATAGTATTAAAGAGCGACAAGATAACCTGCGCACCCCAGTAAGACATTTGACCCCATGGCAACAAGTAGCCCATGAAAGCTTCAGCCATCAAGGCGACGTAGATCAACATACCAAAGACCCAAATCAACTCGCGGGGCTTTTGGTAGGAGCCGTACATCAATCCGCGGAACATATGCAGATAGACAGCAATAAAGAAGAAAGACGCGCCAGTTGAGTGCATGTAGCGAATCAACCAACCGTAGTCCACATCCCGCATGATGTACTCAACCGATGTAAACGCCGTGGCGCCATCGGGTTTGTAGTTCATGGTCAAGAAGATGCCCGTGACCAGCTGCAGGATCAACATGACAAAAGACAAGACACCGAAGTAATACCAAAAATTGAAGTTCTTTGGTGCCCAGTATTTAGACATGTGATATTCGTAAGTTTCCGAGAGCGGAAACCTGTCGTCAATCCATGTCATTAAAGCATTTTTTTGCTCAGCCATTATGCGCTCTCCTGATCTTCGCCAATGACGACTTGGGTTTCAGTGAGAAACTTATAAGGCGGTACTTCGAGGTTCTTCGGGGCCGGCATACCAGAATACACGCGACCCGAAAAATCAAATTTCGAGCCGTGGCACGGGCAGAAAAAGCCGCCAAACCACGTAGGACCGAGATCGGGCGGCGCTACTTCCGGACGATACGTCGGAGCGCAACCCAAATGCGTACAAACACCGAGCAAAACCATAAGATTAGGTTTTATTGATCGCTCGGATCCGACAGCGTAGACAGGTTGCTGCGGCATACCAGACTCTGGGTCTGCCAACAGGTCCTCGCCTTCCACCTTAGCCAAGCTGGCCAAGGCTTCGTCGGTACGGTTAAGCAGCCATACGGGTTTACCGCGCCACTCAACGGTCATCATCTGTCCCGGTTCTAGCTTACTGATATCTACTTCAACCGGCGCACCCGCAGCTCGGGCACGCGCACTCGGCGCGAAGGATTTCAGCATCGGGACCGCCAACCCAACAACGCCAGCCGCACCAACCACACTCACAGAGGCGGTAAGGAAACGGCGACGCTTGGGGTCCAAGTCGCTCAGATCGAGCGAGCCTTGCTCAGCGTTTGCCATGCACAGGTTCTCCAAACATAAGTAATTCGAAATTGTTCTCAGGCATCCGGCTATTGCCGAGATTTGCCCGCTGTACCCGCCGACCGGAATTCCTACTCCAAATCAGCGAGCTAAAATCGCACTTTCAAGCTGTCAATTCTACCACAAACACAAACACTTCCCGCGCCAATGGCAATCAAATAGTCAACTAATTAGGAACTAAACTGGATTGTCTATGTCGACGAAGCGATAACGTAAGGAAAAACGCTCTGCTAGATGCTGTCCTAGCGCCTGTACACCACCACGCTCAGTAGCGTGATGACCCGCGGCTAAGTAGGTGATTTCGGTCTCTCTAGCGATATGCGTTGTGCGCTCGGAAACCTCACCTGACAAAAATAGATCGGCCCCTTCATCGCGTGCTTGATCAATAAAGTCCTGAGCGCCGCCACTACACAGTGCCACCGTTTGGACTAAGCGCTCTGCTTCACCCAACAACATTGGCCGCCGATCAAGCTCTACTTCCACTTGCGAAGCAAATTCCGCGGCCGAAAGAGGCCTAGGAAGATCTCCCAGCCACAACAACCCTTCAGTACCGCCCGCTTTAAATTGACGAACATTTTGCAGTGAAAAACTCTTTGCCAAACAGGCGTTGTTACCCAATTCCACATGAACATCAAGGGGTAAGTGGTAGGCTAACAAATTGATATCATTTTTCATCAAACGGCGAATACGCGCGCCTTTCATACCAACCAGCGGCTCAGGCTCACCTTTCCAAAAATAGCCGTGGTGCACCAACACCGCACAAGCTCCCCACGCCTCCGCTTCTGCCAAAAGCGCATCGGAGGCTGTCACTCCGACCATTAGCTTTTCTATCTGAGCACGCCCCTCAACCTGCAGCCCATTGGGACTGTAGTCAGCGATTGCATCCACAGCAAGCAGCTGCTGGCAGTACTTATGTAAAGTCTTGCAATCAATCATGTTCAGACGCAGTAAATAGAATTCCCAGTGTTATCATAGACGAGCAAAAA
>ENA-ORXM01002191-ORXM01002191.1-marine-metagenome-genome-assembly--contig:-NODE-2191-length-23748-cov-4.175869_pt1 | contig 23748 bp, 17 predicted proteins | sample MGYA00237867_ERZ511480 | MGnify/ENA primary metagenome ERZ511480 (study PRJEB26309, sample SAMN06266103) | marine metagenome | isolation source: Algal blade | place: United Kingdom:Sidmouth, United... | reverse complement strand
CATCTCCATCTAGAAACAGGGCAACATCGTCAATATTCACAACACCTACTTCGGCACCCATATCAAAGAGCACTCGCCCATCAGTAGCGCCAGGTACATTCATAAACGTGAACTCATAGCGTGTTCTTGTTGGAGTGATATTAACTGTCTCTATCGCCGCATTAAAGTCGGGCGTGCCATTTCTACCAACTCCTGCAATAATGCTTCTGTTGCCATCAGACCAAGCATCGAATGCCAACATATATGTGGCACCATCTTGAATTTCTAAAATCTGACTTAAATTAACGGCAAACGCATCACCAGCATTCATTACATTCACTGAATTAAAACTGTTGCCTCCTTCAGTAACCACGTTAAGACCGCTGCCAACCCAAGGGCTTGGCCCGTCCTCAAAATCACCATTAGTGAGTAATCCATCGTCAAAAGGATCACCACCGCCACCAGTGTCTCCATCAAACTGTTCAATATCATCTATATAAAACGTACCTGCGGCAGTACCAAATGCATCCACAAATAAAACCATATCGTTGTAAGAAGCTGACGTTTCAAATGTGAAGGTTACTTCTTCCCAACCTGATCCGCCATGGTTTCCATTTACTTCTACTGGGCCTTCTGTACCATCCTCAAATTTTAATAGAATAGGTACCGCTTGTTCTGAAAACATTTTAAATTTAATGCCTTTATCTACAGAGAAATCAACTGGTGTATCGAAATTGAAAAAAGCGTTCTCAAAATTGGCTCCTACGTTTACAATACGACCAACCATTGTTTCTTCATCGTTAATACCTGATTGCTCTGGGTTCTCAATAACTTCAAAAGAAACATTCCCTACAATCTTATTTGCATAATCAATAGTTGGGCAATCAAAATCAACTGGTAATTCTAGATTATTTGTTGTTGAACAAGGTTCTACAACTACTGTTCTTGTTACTTCAATAGCAGCATTACCTGCAGCATCCATAACGTTATAAGTGATTACGTAGGTGCCTGGTGTATCCGTATCAACTGTATCACCGCCAATTACAATGTCTCCCGAAATATCTCCATCAACGTTGTCAGTTGCAGTAGCTCCAGGATCAGTAAATGTATCGCCCGTGGTTATGGTCATCATTGCATCACCGTTTAACATGATGATAGGTACAACTACATCAATTGTACTCGTTTGTCTTAGATTATCGAAATAAAAAGTGCCTGCAGTATTTCCGGGGCCATCAACAAACATGGTCAACCTAGAAAATGCATCAGCAGATTCGAATGTAAAAATGAGATTTTCCCATCCGCTGCCAGTGTGGCTTGCAACAGTTTCTGTATCTGGGCCATCGCCTTCTTCTAGTTTCACCAATACGTCAACGGGTGTTTCAGACCAAAAATCCATCTGAATAGTCATATCCATAGAAAGGTCTACTTGTTCGGCAAGATCGAAAAACATACCTTCAAAGGCATTACCGCTATTTGTGATTGACCCTACGTTAGAAGCCACATCGTTCGAACCTCCTGGTGCAGGGTTTGGGATAATTTCGAAACTAGCACCATTGAATACTTCAAAGTTGTAAACAACATTGTTTGCATCAAAGTTGAAGGGGAGCGAGACTGGAACAGGAATATTAATAGTAATTTGATCTTCAAACGTATCAAATGCACCGGCTACATTAGTTGCGGTTAGCACAACCGTGTAGCTACCTGTTTCGTAAAACTTGGTTGGGTTGATTTCTGTTGAACTTGTGCCATCACCAAAATCCCAAGAATACTCAGAAGCATTCTCAGAGGTATTGATGAAACTTACGCGACCAGTATCTTCATTGATGTTGTGTGTAAACCCAGCTATAACTTCTGGTAGATTCAAATTTTCATCGTCTTCGCAACTGCTAAAAAAAGGCATTGCAAACACTGCTAATAGTAACAGTTTGGTAAATTTATTTTTCATAATCATTGATTGTATTTATTCATATACACGCACGTAGTCTACGAGCATGGTTTGAGGAAATTCAGTGTTTGTATCTGGGCTGCCGACAAATGTGCCGCCTACAGCGAGGTTAATAATAATGTAAAACGGATGATCAAAAACCCATTCGCCAGGAACATCATCACGTGTAATTGTATTATAAAGGTCACCGTCAACATAATAGTTTATGGCATCTGGAGACCACTCAATTCCAAATACATGGAAACCTGTGTCGAAGCGATCATTGTTTAGTGTATAACTTTTTGTAACTGCGTTACCGGCAGAATAACCAGGCCCATGAACACTACCGTGAATTTTAGATGGTTCTTGCCCTCTAAATTCCATAATGTCAATTTCACCGCATTGGGGCCAAGTATTTACATCACAGTCATTGCCTAAAAGCCAAAATGCCGGCCAAATTCCTTGTCCATAAGGCAATCTCATTCTCGCTTCGAAGCGACCATATTGTTGCTCAAAAAGATTCTCAGACTTGATACGGGCCGAAGTATAATTTGCCCCTTCAAATGGTTCTTGAATTGCATTAATCAACAAGTAGCCATTCTCCACTTTTATGTTTTCGGTGCGATCCGTATAGTATTGTAGTTCTTGATTACCCCATCCATTGTCACCTCGGCCAAGGTCGAATGTCCAAACCGAAGAATTAGGGGCGCCTTCTGTATCAAACTCTTCGAGCAAAACCGGATTTGTTAATGTTGCAACTTGTTGTGTTTCATCATCGTTACAGCTTATAAAAGCAAAGGCGATAAGCATGAACAGTGAAAAAATTCGTGTACATTTCATGATATGGTAATTTGTTGTATTCATTATGTTCAATGGTTTACTCATTGTAGAAATAAAGGTTGTCGACGTAAATACTTGATATTGTTGCATCTGAAATGAAAAAATAGAGTCCTAATTGTGATCGATCTGCAGGCCCACTAAAGCTTGATAAGGGAATATCAAAGCTTCTCCATTCTTGTGAGGCGAGCTCACTTCCATCAATTGTGAAATCGCCAGAGGTTTCATTATTTCCTACTGAATTGATGAGTTGAAGACGAAGAAAATCACCTGCATCGAGTGATTCGCGCACGTTGATGTCAACATGCATGTGAGTCATTCCCGTTGCATCTACTGAAGGAACATCAACGAAGGTGCCGATGCCAACAAAATTTAAATTTGTGTAACTGATGATATTTTGGCCACCAACATTTATGGCACCACCTAGGGTTGTTTGGAATGGGGCGAAAAATCCGTTGTAATAATCTACAGGCACATTGCTATAAGCATCACTAAAAATAGAAATTACTTGACTGGGGTCTTCATCTGGCGTTGGTGCTGGTGTGAAGTTACCCAACGAGTTCAGAGTCAGGGATCCATCAGCAGCTACGCCGCCCAGAATAGCAGTAATAATGGCTGTGCCATCTGTGCGAACCATCACATTTCCTTGTTCATCAACTGTTGCTACATCAGGATTTGAAGAGCTGAAAGTATAGTAGCCGGGAGCGGCGTTTACAGTAACATCTCCATTTGACGACGTGCTGAAGGTTTGGGTTAAGCCTGTCAATTGTGTTGTTACTCCATTAAAGGTATCGACAACAATATCTTCACCCCCCATAATCGCAGGCCGTGCTTGTGCAACAGTACCTAAGTTTTCAAACATTAATTCGTCAATCCAAAATGTATAACCAAGTCCATTGGTATCCTGTGTGCCAGCTGAATATCGTAATACACCCCTCTCACGAACTAATTTGGAAGGATCAGGGATTGGAATCACATATTTTCTCCAGTTTGTAGTTAAGGACAAATTTGGTAGTGTAGTCACAAATTTGTTTTCTCCAAAATCTTCACCAAAACCCATTTCGCCGATGGTCACGGCTTGTGAGGCCTTCGCCCAGAAGGTGAGTGCATCAAATCCGGTTAGGTTTCTTCCACCGCCATCAATTCTAAATATAGCTCCCGCATAATTTCCGTTAGAATCGTTTGCGTTTGGTACATCAATGCGAATTGACCGTTCTCCCTCGTAAGTTACTTCATCGTCTACGGAAAATGCGGTAGGATTTGACCCTGCATAAGGGAAATAAAAATCTGAACCAAGACCAACAGGATCATCAGTGAATACTTCTGCTGTATTTGGGAACTCAGCAAACACGGCATCGTCTGAGAGTTCTCTCTCACAACCACTCAAAGCAAAAAGCAGAAAAACAGCTGCGAACAACGCACAAGATAATTTATTCGAAATGTATTGTTTCATTATGTTTAGTTTCCAATGTTAATGTGTAAGTAAGTTCTGATCTCCCATTCTGAACCATTCCCAAACCCAGTTGGGCTAAGAGTAGGCACTGGAGGGAAAGTGTTTGGTGGTACTTGGTTTGGTGAATATCGAGGTGAAAACTCATCTAGTGCCCTCCATGTTCCACGCACGCCAACTTGTGTGTTTGGCAATAAAAACCAATCAGGTTTTCCTACAGAAGCACCAATATCAGTCATGAGTTGCAGTGGGTATGTTAGGTTAAAATCTCTGTGATAATCATAAGGTCCCCAATCGTTAACCCGTACCATATTGGTCATTTTAAACTTTTTGTATAAAACGCGTATATCTGCGCCTGTACGGTCAATTGTTCTTTCAGAGTCACCTTGCGCTTGGCCAGTTCCCGTAAATAAGTTCGCAATGAATCCTAATTCTGGATTGACTTTGCTGACAATGCGAGAATTTACTTCCCAAAGATCATCAGCTGGGGCAGAACTCGGGAATGGGAAAAATGTACGATTTGCGTTGAACCCAATATGGGCATCTTGTGTTGTTGGCAAGTGCCAATACACAACACCTAAATTCATTGCGAATTTGGCGTCTTCCGCTCTATCATTATCCCATTGGTAATAATAAGAACCTGGCGTTGGATCATAAGTAAGCAATAGCTCACCTGCAACAGTTTCCCTGTTTCCACCTCTCACCGAAAACGGATCATCAATAATATTTCTCAACCTTCCTGGCCCGTTGATGTCGTTTGGAATTGGATCGACGATGGGCTGTTGCCATAAGAAGTTTGGTGCAATTTGGAAATCACCTGCCTGGTACGTGAACCCTGATAATATGTTTGTCATATTTCCACTACCACTATCTTTAAGCCTCCAGCCGGTGTAAGTCAAGGTTTGATCGAAGCCACCGTTTGCTACAATGCCCATTGCTGAAGCCTGACCATACCATTTAAAGCGGCCACCGTCATAGGTTAGCTTCACTTTTCCACCCCAATTATCGTCTGCATTTATTTTATCTTGATAAACAACATATTCACCATTATTTGTACGAACATCTTGAAAGGAACTTCCATTTAGTGGACTGCCGCTCCAAATACCACCAAGCGCTACACCAAATCTATTAAATTCTCGCTCTATGGCAATAGTTGCTCGTTCTGAAGGCCAAGGTGGGATTACACCTGAAGAAATTTGATTTTGATCTAATTGGCGTCTCCCACTATCATCAAAATCCAAATTTGTGTCGAAATCTCTGTGATAAATACCAGTCACGTCAAAATCAGCTATTTTTTTACCATACTTTGCTAAAAATGTAGGATTAGCGCCCCACCATAATTGAGGACCAACTGCAGCATCAAAGCCGTTGAGTGCACCTTTTCCTTCAATTTCGAAGCCAGTAAACTCACCGCCATAAATATCTAAATTTGGACCATAATTGGCTTCAGGATAAAGGCCAAAGAAATCACCTTCATAACCCCAATGGTAGTGGCCAGTACGATGAAATCCATGAATGTTTGCTATCTCAGTATCCCATTCAAAATCTATGTTGTAGAGCTTAAATCGCTCATTATCTGTAATTGTTGCTTGGCCGTCAGGGGTTTCAATATTGAAGGGCCTACCACGATTTTCATAAAAAATTTCGTTGATTGGGTTTTGGGCGACATTACCCAAAATATTAAAGTTGACTTCGGCATGCATATTTGGCAAAGGATCAGCGGCTACACCCACAAAGAAAGATTGTAAATGGTCAAAACCGAGCTCGTTTGGATATGTGTCGTTATCACCTGAAGCGTTATCTGGTGTCGTGATAAGTGAGCCTCCCGTATTGTAAGTCTCTAAAACCGCTCGGAGAGAACTCAGTCTCACTTTGCTATTTTCTGACCCTTTTAAGATGGCTTTATCTCCTCTGGCTCTTAACATCGCATCTGTTACATTGATGGTACTGAAGTATCCTGTTAAGTTGCCTGGTGCGGCATCTGAAGCATAAGGATTGTAGTTGTGCGCATTTTGTAACACATAGTAAGCGGCACGCGGATAGAGCGTATATGTTCCATTAGGATTTGTGGGTCCTTTTGCAGTGATACCAAACCACTCTTCATTCATATTATTTTTTCCTTCACGAAAATCGTATTGATACCCTCCATTAGCCCAAGAGGCATTCGTATCATGCGTATCTAGATTTTCAGTTTGGCCAAACTTCCACCATCCATCACTAAACTGAAAGGTGTAGCCACCAATACTGTTATTTGCTTTACCCATTCCTGCAGCATTCTCATATATTTCTTTCCAATTGCTAAGCATATACCTCGCTTGTGCTTCTTGGTCTTCTTGCATACTAACAGCGTTAAACGCATCAGAGCCAAATTCGGTCAGTAGAATCGGCATGTCTAGTTTTTCAGCGACTTCATCAAACATGCTTGTGAAAGACAGCCCACGATAAGTATTTGTTCCAAAGATGTCTACATCTGTGCATTCCTCTGCGATAATGTCCATGAACAATACATCACCATTGCAGATTGCAACAGGGTGTGTGTTGTCTATATTTTTAATTGCTATGGCAGCTTCGTTCATTAGGCTATACATGGGTCTACCTCTTGACTCTCCAATAAAATTTCTTTCTTCATCTTCATCAGGGAAATCTTCTGTTTCGGCACCTGCCCAGAATAAGCCATAATTGTTCTCGTTCCCTAAAAGGTATAGAAGCAATCCGGGAGTTCCATTATAGTCAGCAGCCATTTGTTTTACTTCACTGAGTAACAGTTGCTGTGTTCTTGGGTCTGAGTAATCAGTAACGGCCACCCAGGCACCATCAATAGTGAGGCCGTACCTTCCAAATGAGTGATTGAGCATGGTGTGAATACCGTAATTTTCATAGATGTACTGAATCCACTTTGGTTGTATACCAGTGTAAACCCTTATACTATTTACACCCATGTTCTTCAGTAAGCCCATTTCTGCATCAAGTGCATTCTGTATTAGCTCGTCAGATTGGTTCCAAAGACTATAGGAATAATTCGTACCAATGGGGAAATAGTCCCAGTTCATACCGTTGACCATGAATGGCTGATCATTTACAAGAAGTTTATGCCCATCGTTGTCTTTTACAACTTCAACTTGCGAATAGAGCGCAAGACTGCAGCATATTATTAATAGGGATAGAAAATTTTTTTTCATGGATTTCAGATTCATGTTAGGATAACAAACTCAAACTTAATAAATTTGAAGTTCAAAACGGGTACTATAAATTACACAATAATTTCACTAATCATATTTACAACCTATACAACTGCCTATCTAAATCTCTGATAATGTGTTATATTTAAAACTTTATACTTGCTCATGTGTTATTGTAAATATTACATTAAGTACGTTCATTTCTATTGTTTACTAGTTTTAGGTTTTGCTGGGTTTTCAAATCCAACTTATCCAATCTTAAACTATGGACCAGATATTTACCAAGCGGGTAACCAAAATATTGACTTTGCTCAAAATCGAAACAGAACACTTTTTGTAGCAAACAATTTAGGGGTACTTACTTTTAATAGTAATTCTTGGGATACTCATTCTACTCAAACTGGTAAAAAGAAAAGATCGTTAGCTTTTGACGAAACTCGAGAGAGGCTTTACGTTGGTTCACAAGGTGAGTTTGGATTTTTTGAAGACAGTTGGCAATATAAGTCACTACATGATCTGGTGCCCTCAAAACATCAAGACTACGATGAGGTATGGGATGTTATCCTATTCGATCACGCCGTGTATTTCTGCACATTTCAAAAGCTCTTTAAATATCACGACGGCAAAATCACTGTTCTCGAACATGATGGTGGTTTTCAACGAGCTTTTATGATTAATCAGAAATTGTTTGTTCAATCTGCTGGTGGTGAACTACTAGAGTTACAGGGAGATAAGTTTAAACCGTCTTTTGAAGTTCAAACCGACTTGAGAATTATCGGACTTATAAAAGATCGAGATGGATATTATGTGTTTTACAACTCAGGTAAGATCGATTTCAACATAAATGGTAAACTCCAACCACAGGCAAACAAATTGAGCGAACAACTGCATGGAAAATTCGTAAATCATGTGCTACAGTTGTCCGATGAAAGAATTGTGGCTTCTACACAAACTGCGGGAATTTTTGTTTATGACGCAAAATCTGAAATACTCGAAAATATCACCGTTGAGAGTGGGTTGCGTAGTAATACTTGTTTACGTTCTTTTCAAGATTACGCCGGAAATATTTGGGTAGGTACGCAGAATGGGATTTCACACGTTCTAATTAACTCTCCCATACGTATGCTTCAACAGCAGACAGGTATATTAAGCAGCGGATATGAAATTCTTGAAACAAAGGAGGGAAGGTATTTTAGTACATCAGATGGCACTTATTATCAACCTGCTGGTTTATCGACTACAACACTCATTCCTGGCACAAGTGGCCCTTCTTACAGCTTTACCAACGTAAATGGGCAGGTTTATTTAGGACACCATAAAGGATTGTTCAAGTTAAACAAAGGCAGTGCTTCTTTGATATTGCCATTTGAGGGAATTTGGAAAGTGGCACGGTTGGAAACTCAACCTGATTTTGTGGTTGCCGGAACATATACTGGCTTATTTCTACTAAGAGTGACGCCCACTGAACTGATGCCACTAGGTAAGATCGAGGGATTTGATGAATCAAGTCGTTTTTTTGAGGAAGACACCAAGGGTAATATATGGGTAAGCCAATATTACAAAGGAGTTTTTCAATTAACCCTAGACTTGTCACAAATCAGAATCAAGAAAATTAGAGCAATTACTCAAGAAGAAGGTCTCCCTGCATTGACTCAAAATATTATCAGTAAAGTTGATAACCAATTGTTTGTTGCCACACAGAATGGCGTCTATGAACTTGATGACACAAATGAAAAATTTCTCAAATCAGAAGATTTTTATTACGATGTTGGCGATCAACCAGTATATCTTTTCAGGCAAGATGAAAAAAACAACGTGCACGTTGTTGCTGAAGACTTGGTCGGCGTTTTTCGGCAAATCAGCAGAAGCAATTATGAATTTTTACCCTCTTCATTGAACGCGCTACGATTTCACCTCAATAACGATTTACTTCAGTTTTCTGCAGTTGAATCTGATCGAATTGCTATTTCTTCTAATGTTGGGTTCATTTTTTATGATCACACTAAAGAAGCAAGGTTTAATAGCGCGAATCCAATGCATCTCTCGAAGGTATATTCTGAACAAACTGATTCACTGTTATTCTATCAAGGGGCTTTTGCAGATATAGTCACAACCCCAACAGTGAAAAAGTTAGATGCTGAATTAAATGACCTCACTTTTGTTGTAGAAACCTTTGATTTTAATTCATCACAACAACAGTATAGGTACCAATTAGTTGGTTTTGATGAGTCTTTCTCAGATTGGACAACTGCTTCTATAAAAGAGTATACAAATCTGCCTCCTGGAGATTTCAAATTTAAAGCTCAAACAAAAAACTTTTTAGGACAAGTTAGCAGTAATGAGCCATTCATATTTTCAATAAAACCACCATGGCAAAAAACTTTCACTACAAAGCTACTTCTGGTTTTATTCATACTTTTACTTTGGTTTCTCTTCTATCGGAACCAAAGGTGGCGCTATAAAAAGAGAGCACAAAAAATTAAAGCCGAAGTGGCTCACAAAGATCGGCAACTTGTAGAAGTTGAGCGAAATAAACGCCAACAATTGCAAGCTCTTGAGGAAGAAAAATTGGAAAGTGACTTGCACCACGTGAATAATTTGTTAGCCGCATCAACAATGAACTTAGTGATAAAAAATGAGTTCATTGAAACCATAAAACAAGGGTTAACTGCTGTAAAAAAGAAAGGTGACCCACAGCATACTAAGCAAGCGTTAGAGAAAATTATTAGTGAAATTGATTCAACCCTTAGGATTCAAGAAGATTGGGAGAAATTTGAAATACATTTTAACAAAGTGCATGGCGATTTTTTAGCTCGGCTTCGCAATGAGTTTCCGTCGCTAACAGCGCAAGATCAAAAATTGTGTGCCTATTTACGCTTGAATTTGAGTACAAAAGAAATTGCGCAACTTATGAGCATATCTACTCGTGGTGTGGAAGTTGCGAGGTATAGATTGCGTAAACGACTTGGACTACAACAGGGCGATAACTTGGCGAATTTTATTTTAGCCTATTAAGCTGTTTTGGCTTCTTGTATTTCAGGTAATTGTTCGCTTTTTCCTTTTGTTTGTATTAAGCTACTTTCTAGCTGTGCGCCCGCTTCAATTTCAATTTGCGAGTAAAATATATCGCCTTTCACTTTTCCATTTTCTTTCACGGAAATTAGTCCACTAGTTCTTATGATTCCATCTACCTGTCCGCAAACTTCAATCTCTTGCGCTTTTATGTCGCCAATCACTTTTGCATTGTCGCAAATTAACAGTTTCTCACTCACCTCTACATTTCCATTCACCGTTCCATCAATTCTCAAAGAACAACGTGATGTGATGTTCCCATCAATAATCGTGTCTTGGTTAATGATGCTTAGCTCTTGTTTAGAAGAAGGGAGATTTACTTGTTTTTTCGAAAACATGGAGTGGTATTAAGGTTGCGCAATATACATTATTTCATGCGCACTTTTACGGTTTGTACTCTGGTGGTAGATACATTCAAAACCGTAAACTCATGACTTTCAGTGTGAATGACGTCTCCACGTTCGGGAATATCTTCTGTGAGATGAATTAAATATCCAGAAAGCGTTTCATACTCATCACCTTCAGGGAGTTCAGTTTCGTATTCTTCATTTACGTAGTCAATTTCTAACCGACCAGAAAATAAATACTCAGTCTTAGAAAGTTGTTGTTCGATGTAGTCTTCTTCATCGTGTTCATCTTTAATCTCTCCGAAAATTTCCTCTAGAATATCTTCAAAAGCCACAATACCAGCTGTGCCACCATATTCATCAACAACGAGAGCCATAGACTTGCTTTGTTTTTTAAACTCACCAAGTAGCGTTTGCGCCAACATAGTCTCAGGAACAACGGGTATTTTCTTGATGATTTGCTCTATGGTCGCGGGGTTTCTATGCAGATCGAAGTGGTGTACATAGCCTAACACGTGATCAATATCATTTTGAAAAACAACGATTTTTGAAAACCCACTCTCAATTATGGTTTGTTTTAGTTGATCAATTGTTTGGTCAATTTCTATTGATGTGATTTCTGGCCTTGGCACCATGCATGCCCGCACTTTCACCTCACGCAGTTCTAATGCGTTTTCTAGAAGCTCTGCGTCAATGTCTTCATCGTCGGCACCTTGCATTGTTTCTTTGATGTAATGTTCAAGGTCAACCTCATTAAATACTGGTTCGTTTTCGCGCAAATTAATTCCGAAAAACAATCTCATCAAGCCTTTGGTTAGCCAATTTACAAGAATAACGGGAATGAATAGCAAAATGTGAAAGAATGTAAAAGGCAGTGCCAAGCCATGTAAAAGGCGATCTGATTGTAATCGAAAAATAAGTTTTGGTAAAAATTCTCCAACTATGAGCACAATGCCTGTTCCTATGACTGTTTCTAGCAACATGGGCAAAAATGGCAGGTTTGGCATGTATTGCGCCCACAATGGAGCGAGCAATTGACCAAGAACCAACCCATACATGACTAACGCAATGTTGTTTCCAATTAAATATGTTCCAATAAAGCGGCTTGGGTTTTTCATGAAATATGATAAGGCCTTGCCCGAAGCCTTCCCTTGATTCTTGCTGAGTTCTACTTTTAGCTTGCTCGAAGATATGAATGCCATTTCCATACCCGAGAAGAAGGCCGAGAGAACTAGAAAAACAAGCAGAACTATGATGGCAGTAATCATTCTTCGGTTTCTTGAATTGGAGAATTTACGCCTGAATTGATCGGACTTTCTTCAATTGGCAGTGTAGAGTCAAACAAGTTCTTAATTTCGATATAGTCCATTCTTGTATTGGAGCGAAAGCTATCGCCTTGCAAAAGAGTGCCATCTGGCTTTGTAATTTTTACTGGTTTGCCATTATTATGAATCGAATCTTTTTTTTCATCAATAAACAATTCCTCGGTGGTGTAAACCCATCCTTGCTTTACGTGTGTAATCACCACATTTCCCTTCACATATTGTTCTCTATTTCTTTGGTCATCATACCCGTAATCGGCGACCAAATCAGCATTTTTTGCGCCTTTCTTATCGAAAAAATCGAGTTCAACGCCAATCGGAAATTCGTTGTATTGCATACCAGCATTTTCGCTCATCACTAATTTGGGAGAGCGTAATTTCAATTTAATGTTTCCTTGCTCGCTGTAAATCACTTCAATGGTGTCGGCAATTTGATCTGGCAAAGCCGCATTTTCGTTTTTTGGAATACCGCGCTCGGTTTCAGGTAACTCACAACCGAAAGTAAGCGTGAATAAGAGAATGAAGAGTAGAAAACGCATATGGTAAATGTAAAAAAAAAGCGCCAAGCCTTTGGCTTAACGCTTTACTGCAATTAATTATTTAAAAGATCAATTACTCATTGAGGTGTTAGATCTAACTGTTGTTGTTTCATTAATCCAACACGGCACGGTATAAGTTGAGCCTGTTTTAAGACCCTGCTCAACCAATTGCGCATCTGTTGGCAAATACTGCTTGTAGGTTTGCATGGTTGAACGAATGTCTGTCGCAAAGTCTGGAGTGATGTTCGCTTTAGACAGTGCCAAGTTGTATTTGTCAAACGCAGGCCAAATTACTCTTTGAGAGTCAAAGCCTGTTCCAGGACCACAGAGTTCACCAGAGCTTAAATACATTGAGCCAATGAAGTAATATGGATCTCCTTGTGATGAATCTGCAGCAATTGCTTTTTGAAATGCAGATCTAGCTTTTGCAAAGTCGTTTTTGGTATAAAAGGTTTGACCGGCAAACATTGCAATGTCATATTTCTGCTTAGGATCTTCTATCGCATCAACATAGGTGTTAAAATTGTTATTAGCCTTAACCATATCACCACTGTCAAATCCTGACATCATATCGCTGTAGGCATTGGTTGCATCGCCAGATGCGCCACTACCTTGACTTGTTGACGCCGTTGGATTGTTTTTGGCTTCTTCTTGCTGTTTTGCATAGTCAATTTTTTGTTGATACAAATCAGCATATTGTTCAGCCCAAATATCATCAATGGTTTCTAAGGCATACTCATAATCACGTTTTTCAGGATATTTCTTTGCAACAGCTTGAGTTTCGGCTAGCCATTCTTTTGCATCATCCATAGAAATTTGATCGATATAACCCATGTAGAGAGCATATCTGGTGATTGAGATTAATGAATAGGGGTCAGTTTTATCACTGAACCCTTCAGTATATAGATCAAAAATTGTCTCATACTTATTTGGGTGAAGCAATTCATAGATGTATGCCTTTGCTACGCCGAATTTTCCTTGTGTTTCGGGATAGCATTTTTCGCCTTCATCGAGTAATTCCAAAGATCTTTCTGCGTATTCTTGAAATAAAGTGGTGTCACCTTCTTCTTTGGCAACAGAAGCCATTTCCCTGAAAATTGCTGAACCATCTGTATAGACTAAGATGCTAAAGCCAGGGGCTTCTTCATACATTTTTTCCCAATAATGCATTGCTGAGTATTCACCTGGGCCATAATCTCTAACTTGACGACGGAGATTCATATCAGCAAAATTCTGTGATATTCTAGCCAAATCTTGGTCGGTTGGTTCACCATCTGTGAACGTAAATACCTCACAAACCTCTGAGCGGTCAGAATCTATAATTCTGGAAGGCGGAACAACAACTTGTTCTTCCTTGTCTTTTTTACGTTTTTTCTTTTTCTTCTTCTGTGCGTCTGCATCAAGTGTAAAGGTGAATGCGAATGCAAACATTAATACCCAAGATAAAAGAGTTTGTGTACTTCGTTTCATGGTCTACGTCATTGTGTTTTAGTTAGATGATAAATCTAAAGGAATTCCATAATGTTTCCTAAAAAAATACCTCAAAAAACGGTTCGTTAATCATATTTTTTCTTCTGGAACCAAATGTCATTTAAGCTCAAACCAACTGTGCCTTTAATATAGCTATCTTGAACTAAGTTGTTATCAATGGTTCCTGTTTGGCCAATCGCAACGCCAAGATCTACACTCGACGGTATTTGTCGAATCCTTGAGCCGGGTATGTCGCGTTTCACCGGTAATCCTACTCCAAGAGTTATGCCATAATCCTGTATGTCAGTGTTTGCAATGGTTAGGAAAGATTGGTTATAAAACCCTCCATAGCGATATTCAAAACTTTCAAAGGCTTTGCGCGGGTTTCTGTAGTTGGGAATGAATGAACCACCAATACCCAAATCAATAGAATTTTTGTAAGATTGAGATTCATCGTCATTCAAACCTTGGAAATTATTCCAGTTCCCGTATTTGGCATCTATTCCTAAACTCCATTTTTCATCTTTATTTACGTAAGCGCCAAACCCAGCGGTTTGGGGATAAGTAATTTCAGATTCAATTGTTCTGGTATCGGTATTTTGAATTGCTCGGGTAATCACGTTGAGTTTTCCATTTTCACTTACTTCTGAACTGGCTACAGTATATGTTACATCTTCAATGGTAATATCGTTCGTTAGTTCGCTTTCTAAACCGTAAGTTGTGCCAATGGTTAAATTAAGATCATCAGAGAGTTCAGTAGTATACTGCCCACCGAGTTTAAATACAAAACCTCTCAGTTTTTGTTGTACAATTTGGCCTGAGCTTATTGCAGTTGACAACACATAGGTATTGTAAGTTTTGTCTTCGAGCCTGCCAAACAAAATACCGGCATCAAGTCCCAAAGAGAGTCCATCAAAAACTTCTACGCCGTTTTGCAAGAATAGTTTATACGTGTTTCCTTCTCCTTCAAATTCGTTTACATACAAATTGTTCACCACATCAGATGTAACGTCATATCCTTTATAAGTAAGCGGTTGCACACCTAAGCCCATTCCCCATGTTCTCGATTGGTTCACAGGAAAAGAATACGACAAGTAAGAAACACCACCCTCGGTGAAAGAGGTTGAATTTGTTTGGTCTTGCTGTGATTTATAATTAAGGTTTAAGCCAAAATCAATAGAGGTAAAATACTTATTGCTCAGTGCCGCAGGGTTTGAAACGTTGGTTTGAATACTATCTTGAAAGGCAGTGTTCACATTACCCATCGCGCGTGTATTTGCCAAAGAGGAAGGGTACAGTTGACCTATGCCGAACCGTGAATACGGAGAATTTTGCTGCGCCAACGAAGGGATGTGCGCCAACAAGATGCAAATAATTATAAGGTTTCTCGTCATTTCAAGTTGTGTTGTAGTATAAAGTTTAAACCGTGTAACACCAAATTTGGACGTGCAAATATCTTACTTTTTAACCGTGTTTCAAAGAAATTTGTATCTCCACCGCAAACAAATACTTGTAAATCTTGATCAAGTAACAAATATTGTTGAATAAGTCCATCCATTTCGGCCGTTATTCCTTTTCTAACACCACTCAGCATACTTTTCTCCGTGGTAGTACCAACTAACTCATCATATTCTTGGTTTTCCACCAATGGTAAGTTGCCTGTGAAGCGATTCATTGCTTTGTAACGCATTACTAAACCCGGTGAAATGCCGCCACCTGTAAACGCTTTGCCATTAAAATAATTGTAAGTGATACATGTTCCCGCAGTAATCACCAAAATTTTTCGTTTGCCCGCAAGTTTAACCGCCCCACATATGGCCGCTTTTCTATCATCTCCAAGTGTGTTGGGCGTACCGTAACCAATGTTAATGGGTAACGGCGTGTTACTAGTAAAGTTTATTGTTGGAACGTGTTGGCGCAAAACGTCCAAAAAGCCTTGGTTGTCTTGCTGTGTGGTAGAAAGTATGCATTGACTTACTGATAAGGTGCTGATATAACGTTCTGCACCAGTCATGTCATCAGCATCAAAAAATACTAGACTGATCAGTTCATCATTCTCAAAAATGGCTACTTTAATTCTTGTATTTCCTATGTCGATAGCAAGGTTACTCAATGATTGGATTTAAGTTCATCCCAATATTCTACCGCTCTTCTAAAATGAGGAATCACAATTGAGCCGCCAACTAAATTGGCAATACTAAAAGTTTCCCAAACTTCTTCATCAGAAACTCCTTCGTCAAAACATTTGCCTAAGTGATATTTTATACAGTCGTCGCAGCGCAGCACCATAGAAGCAACCAACCCTAAAAGTTCTTTGGTTTTAACTGGTAAGGCACCATCTTGAAACGCAGTAGTATCAAGATTAAAAAACCGCTTAATAAACAGGTTGTTTTCATCTACTATGCGCTTGTTCATCTTTTCACGATACGCATTAAATTCTTGTTCTGTACCCATAAGTTGTGTATTCCGCGAAAATACCCGAAATGCTGCTTTCAGGAACAAATTTTGCTTTGAAATTGTACCTATAAGAAATTCAAACATGGCAATCATCGAGAAAACAACCCCAACCGATCATGATATTCACCACATGGTGGAGAACAGGTGGAGTCCTAGAATCTTCAGCGACCAAAAAATAAGTGAAAAAGAAATTAAACAGCTTCTTGAGGCTGGCAGGTGGGCGCCAAGTTCAAACAACCTGCAACCCTGGCGTATTATTTGGGGCATTAAAGGCACAGATGTTTATGACCGCATTTTTTCTTGTTTAGATGAGTTTAACCAATCATGGGCGAACCATTCTCAGGCATTGATGATGGGGGCGTTTAAAAAAACAATGAAAGATGGAAAAGAAAACTTCCACGCCTTACACGACCTTGGTTTATTTAGTGCCAACTTAACCTTCCAAGCGCAACACATGGGTATCGCTGTCCATCAAATGGCAGGAATCAAATTTAGAGATGCGGCAAAAGAATTTAAGTTTCCCGACAATTATCATGTGGCTACCGGAATTGCCCTTGGTTACTATGGTGGCGATCCATCAAAACTTCCTGAAGATTTAGAAAAAGGTGAACGTAAAGAGATGCGTTCCCGTAACCCTCAATCTTCATTTGCTTTTAATGGTGACTTTACTGGCGAGTAACGTTATAAACCTCTCATTCAATAATATTTACTTTTACGAAAAATTTAAGTCATGAAATTATATAGAACCTTATTTCTTGCGATCTTAACTCTTCCATTTTTAACATCTTGCGGTTATAATGATCTTGTGAGCTTAGATGAGAATAGTGACGAAGCTTGGTCAAATGTAGAAGACGCCTACAAGCGCAGAGCAGACCTTGTGCCAAACCTTCAAAACATTATTCAAGGGTCGGCAGAATTTGAAAAAGAAACGTTAGAAAGTGTGATTGAAGCGCGCTCAAAAGCAACGAGTGTTACCGTAGATCCTGCAAATGCTACCCAAGAGCAAATGCAAAATTATTTGCAAGCACAAAATGGACTTAATAGTGCATTATCTCGCCTCCTTGTTACCGTAGAGAGATATCCTGAACTGAAAACCACAGACCAATTTCGTGATTTTATGGTTCAATATGAAGGCACTGAAAACCGCATATCAAAAGCGCGAAGAGATTTTAATGCCACTATTAAAAACTACAATTCTTATCGTCGTGAGTTTCCACATGTAATTTATGCTGGCGCTATGGGTTTCAAAGACAAAGCATACTTTGAGGCAGCCGAAGAAGATATGGAAACACCGGAAATCGATTTTGATTTCGATGACGGCCAAGACGATGAGTAAAACAGCGCTTACCCTTCTCAACGCCATGGAACAAGTTTGGTTGGTAGAAAAAATTCGGGATACCGAACTGCCAACCACGGGCGAAATTCGTGTACATCTTGAAGATTATTCTCTAGAAAACCCGCTTGAACGCGCAACAGAGGTGTTTAAAGAACTAAACATGCATGATACACGCTATCGCAATGGTGTACTTGTTTATGTGGCCGTTGCACAGCAGCGTTTTTCAATTATTGGAGACATGGGAGTGAACCATGTTGTAGCCGATAATTTTTGGAATGAGCAAATAAACCTACTCAAAAGCGAGTTTGCAAAAGCAAATTATTATGAAGGTTTGGCGAAAGTGATCAATCATGTTGGTGGCGTGTTGCAATATCATTTTCCGATAGGCGAAGACTCGAACCCCAACGAACAACCAGATGATATTAGTTACGCATAGATGAAAAACGAACTGCTTTTTCTACTTATCTATTGGTTGATAGCCGTGAATTCTTATGGCCAAGAAGGTTGTTTCGACGAGCCAATCGTCAAACAAAACCGACTTGTTTACGATAAAACAGAAATGCTGTCTTTATCAGAAGTGGAGCAGCTTGAAACTAAACTCACCAACTATAGTGATACAACCTCCACGCAAATTGCAATCGTTATTGTGGAGCATGTGCATTGTGGAATCGGCTTTGCTACTATAGAATTGGGTGATGAATGGGGCATTGGCGAAGCAAGCCAAGATAATGGAATTTTATTTTTGGTTGCCAGTGAGGATAGAAAAATCTTCATTGCCACTGGTGAAGCCGCACAAATACAAGTGCCTGATGTTTTAGCAGGTAGAATCATCGATAACGTGATTAAACCAAACTTTAGGAACGGCTATTTTTTCACGGGGTTAGATAAGGCCACCACTATTGTTATGGAACTCATGAGTGGTGAATACGAAACTATTAAAGAGGCTGAGCCCGAAGGTATACCGTTGTGGGTCATCGTTCTTGCTGTTTTCGTAATCCTCTTCTTAATTTCTAGAATTAACCGCCGAGGAGGTAAACAAATTGACTACAATAGAAATGGTCGCTGGATTTTCGATGGTGATTGGGGTCAGAACGATGGTAGCTGGGGAGATTTTAAACAAGGCAGAGGAGTATTTATTCCCCCAACAGGTGGAGGTTGGGGACGTAGTAGTGGCGGCTCAGGAGGAGGCGGCGGCTTCGGTGGCTTTGGCGGAGGTAGCTTTGGCGGCGGCGGTGCGGGCGGTAGTTGGTGAGCGTAACGAAAATGTGATTTTAGTGTATCTTAGGTGTCTGAGAAAACACAAATTCATGAATAAAATTTACTTGTTTCTATGCTTGGTTTGGTGTTCTGCCTTGCAAGCCCAAGAAACTTATCCCACCAACGGGCCGGCAGATCCGAGATCAAACTTCCATGCCTTTACAAACGCAACCATAGTTACGGCACCGGGTCAAGTACTCGAAAATGCTACACTTATTATAAAAGATGGCAAGATTCAATCCGTTTCTACCAGTTCAGCTCCGCAAGGCGCAATTGTGCATGATTTATCTGGTAAAACAATTTACCCATCATTCATTGAGTTAAGCTCAAATTATGGTGTTTCAAATGCTGACCTCAAACTTGAAAATCGTAATTGGAGAGATGGCCAAGTATTTCGATCTACTAAAAAAGGCGCATTTGGGTGGAATGAAACCATTCATCCAGAAATTGATGCCTCTTCATTTTTTCACTCTGATTCGGGCGCGGCTGAGAAAATGCGCTCATCTGGGTTTGGAACTGTGCTCACACATGTGCAAGATGGTATAGCCCGCGGTAGTGGTGCGCTCGTTTTGCTTTCTGATCAATCTGACCTAGAAGTAATCTTGAATGATAACGCCTCTCAACATTTTTCTTTTACGAAAGGCTCAAGTTCACAAAGCTATCCTAGCAGTTTAATGGGCTCAATTGCACTGCTACGCCAATCGCATTATGATGCAAAATGGTATGCAACTAATAATAGCTCTGAGACTAATCTCACCCTAAAGGCTTGGAACGAAAATAAAGCCTTGCCCGCCTTTTTTGATGCAAATGATCCGCTAAATATTCTTAGAGCAGATAAAGTTGGTGATGAGATTGGAATCAACTTTCACATTCTCGGGAATGGAGAAGAATATCAAAGAATTAAAGAAATTAAACAAACTGGCGCTACCGTACTGGTGCCGCTAGATTTTCCTGCCGCATTTGATGTAGAAGACCCACTCTATGCAAAAGTGGTTTCTCTCAAACTCATGAAACACTGGGAAATGGCGCCTTACAATGCAGCCTTTTTAGAAGATGAGCAAGTGCCATTTGCACTATCTAGCCATAGTTTAAAAGACGTGAAGCTTTTTTTAACCAACATAAGAAAAGCGGTTGAGAAAGGGCTGAGTGAAGAAAAAGCCTTAGAGGCCTTAACGGTGACACCTGCTCGTTTAGTTAATGCTGAGGGTGAAGTTGGAACAATTCAACGAGGTAAAAGAGCAAATTTTTTGATCACCTCTGGAAATATTTTCTCAGATAAGAGTGCCAAAATCATGGAAAATTGGGTGAATGGACACCAATACGCGCTTGATTATGCGCCAACAGATGATATTGCCGGAACCTATGATTTAAGCGTAGACGGTAAAAACCTCGAACTAAAAATCACCACAAAAGATAAAAAACCAAGCTTTAAAGTCATGGAAAATGATTCTACTGAATTAAAAAGTTCAGGGAATTACAAGAATGATGTGCTGAGCCTTTTTTATACCAATGATGAAGGCCGTGTTCGCTTATCAGGATGGAAAACAGGAAGCCAATTTAAAGGTTCGGGTATGAACGCCAATGGTGAACATATCTCATGGTCGGCAAACAAGAATTCAACGGTAGACGAGGAAATGACTGACGAGGAGGAGAATGCTGATGATGATATGGCAGAAGAAACAGAAGAAAATATTACTCTTGATGATGTGATGTATCCGTTCATGGGCTATGGTTGGAAAACTCAGCCACAGCAAAATAAGGTGCTGTTTAAAAACGCCACGGTATGGACAAATGAGGCAGATGGTATTCTAGAAAATACAGATGTATTGATTGAAAACGGGAAAATTCGTCAAATCGGTCAAGACCTTCGAGCTGGCAATGCAGAAGTAGTTGATGCAAGCGGCTTGCATCTTACTGCCGGCATTATTGATGAACATTCACACATTTGTATTTCTAGAGGAGTGAACGAAGGCACGCAGGCAAGTTCTGCAGAAGTGCGAATTGGCGATGTAGTGAATTCTGAACACATCGCACTGTATCGTGTATTGGGTGGCGGTGTAACATCGGCTCAGCTATTGCACGGTTCGGCGAACCCAATTGGCGGTCAATCTGCTATCATTAAATCTAGATGGGGTTTAGCGCCTGAACAAATGAAGTTTGAGGGTGCTGATGAGTTTATAAAATTTGCCTTAGGTGAAAACGTAAAACAATCAAACTGGGGTCCACAACACGATGATCGTTATCCGCAAACTAGAATGGGTGTAGAACAAGTGTATGAGAACTATTTCACTCTTGCTAAAGAATATGAGCAAAATTTACAAACCAATCCGAATGCTCGCCGTGATCTTGAACTGGAGGCATTGCTTGAAATCATCAATCGAGAGCGGTTTATAACATGCCATTCTTACGTGCAATCTGAAATTAATATGCTCATGAACGTTGCCGAAAGCTTCGGTTTTAACGTTAACACTTTTACGCACATTTTAGAAGGCTACAAAGTAGCTGACAAAATGAAAGAACATGGCGTGGGCGCATCAACCTTTTCTGATTGGTGGGCGTACAAATTTGAAGTAAACGATGCGATTCCATACAACGCTGCAATTCTCGCTCGTGAGGGCGTAGTAACCGCCATTAACTCTGATGATGCCGAAATGGCTCGTCGGTTAAATCAAGAGGCTGGCAAGGTAGTGAAATATGGTGGCCTGTCGCAAGAAGAAGCTTGGAAAACAGTCACTCTAAATCCGGCAAAATTGTTGCATATCGACGATCGCGTTGGCAGTTTAAAAGAAGGTAAAGATGCTGATGTTGTTCTTTGGTCACATAATCCGTTGACCGTTTACGCACGCGCACTAGAAACTTATGTAGATGGCCGCAAATACTTTGATGCCGAAGAAGAAAAAGCAAAGCGAAAAGAAATTCAAGCTGAGCGACAGCGCTTAATTCAAAAGATGCTGAACGCCAAAAAAGGCGGCGCAGATACACAAAAAGCGAAAAAACCCGAAGGTCAAGAGTACAACTGTGTACACTTGGGGCAGAAAGGATTAGTTAACGCAAGACAACACCATTAATCATGAAAGATTTATTATTCTCATTATTATTCGTTTTTCCAGTGTTCGTTCAGGCACAGGTTGTGCCAGTGCCTGGAAAAGAGCAAACTTCTACCATTGCGCTTACTAATGCAACCATTCATATTGGTAATGGTTTTGTTGTTGATGAAGGCCACATTGTTTTTGTTGATGGCAAAATCACAGCAGTTGGCGCCAACGCCGAAGTGCCCGCAGGTGCCAAAGTAGTTGACTATTCAGGCAAGCACATTTATCCAGGACTTATTGCTATGGATACACGGCTTGGAATTGATGAAGTTGAGGCATTACGCCAAACCGCAGATTATGACGAAGTTGGCTCACACAACCCCAACGTACGCTCACTGATTGCCTATAATACAGACTCATGGGTAACACCCACTGTGCGGTCTAATGGAATTTTATTAGCGCAGGTTGCTCCAGCTGGTGGTCGCATTTCTGGCACATCATCAATAGTGCAACTTGATGCTTGGAACTGGGAAGATGCTGCTTACCATGCAGATGACGCCGTGTATTTGAATTGGCCGCCAGCATTTCGTTGGACAGGTTGGTGGGCACAACCAGGTGGCATTGAGCGCACAGATAATTATACAAAACAACTGAATGAAATTCGCAGTTATTTTGCGCAAGCCGAGTCGTACGCGACACAAAATCTTGATTCTAAGAACTTACGTTTTGAAGGTATGCGTGGGTTATTTGATGGAAGTAAAAAACTCTTTATACGTGTAAACACAGCCGGTGCAATTATTTCTGCCGTTCGTTTCGCACAAGATTATGGTATTACACCAGTGATTATGGGTGGCAGCGAGAGTGTAGAGGTCGCTGATTTCTTAGTTGAAAATAACGTGCCCGTTGTGCTAAATGCCTTACACAGAACGCCGAGCTATGAAGATGAAGGCATTTTTAATCCGTATGAAATTCCAAGTCAGTTGAGTGAGAAGGGCGTAAAGTTTGCGCTTACCTATGCCGATTTTTGGCAGGTTCGAAATTTACCATTTCAGGCCGGCCAAGCAGTTGCTTTTGGGTTAGCGCATGAAGATGCTTTGCAAGCAATTACGCTTGATGCAGCCGATATTCTTGGCGTGGCAGACAGAACCGGATCGTTAGAAGTTGGCAAAGATGCTAACATTGTAGTAAGCGCTGGCGATATTTTAGATATGATGAGCAATGATGTTGTTGACGCCTACGTGCAAGGCAGACAGGTTGACTTAGGTAATAAGCAAAAAGACTTGTATAAGAAGTTTAGCGACAAGTTTGACCATAACTACCCGAAACCGTAGGAAAACCATCTTAAGAAACTAGTCGAGTTATTTCTTTACAAATGGTTACACTTACTGGCGCGAATCCGACCACTATCGGATTGTGCGAAGCGGTAATGCGTGACCACCACTTCGTGATGTTATTGCGATTTGATAGAAACAGAACATGCATTGCACTTGGGCGCTATTGAGCTGAGAGAACAATCAGCAAATAATGATCAACCAACACGTTCGCTA
>ENA-ORXM01002189-ORXM01002189.1-marine-metagenome-genome-assembly--contig:-NODE-2189-length-23769-cov-5.832813_pt1 | contig 23769 bp, 19 predicted proteins | sample MGYA00237867_ERZ511480 | MGnify/ENA primary metagenome ERZ511480 (study PRJEB26309, sample SAMN06266103) | marine metagenome | isolation source: Algal blade | place: United Kingdom:Sidmouth, United... | reverse complement strand
TATTTTCTAGTCAATTGGAAAGGGAAAAAGGTAGGTTTAATTAATGGAACGATTACATCGTTAGAAAAAAAAGAAACGAAAGGTGGTGTGTTCTTTTGGGATAATGAATTTATGCTCAGTTATATGCCTATTTGTGCTTCTCTTATTATGGGAGACCTTACTTTTTTTCTATTGAAGATGCTTGAAAGTAAGGCTGTGGTAAGAACTGATAACGAACGTGCATTAACGTATAATCTCAAACTAGGTTATAAAACAACTAAGATAGAAAATGAGAAAACCTTTATGACTTTGGATAAAAAGAGTTTTAATAATTGTGAGTTTAAAAAAACCATTAAGCGCATTAGAAAAGATGATACTGATCTCAGTTGGCATAACATTCATATGTCTTATAAGCAATTGGAAAATAGAGACGGACTTTTGATGAGTGAATTTTTAGAACAATATAAAAGCTCAGTCTTATAGATGCGCACAATTAAAACGCGATATAGATTCCTTTATGGCATGCTCCAAGTTTTAGATAAATTGCTTGGTAGAAAGTTGGGTAAAAAATTGACACCACGCACAAGAAAGTATTTGTACGAAAAAATAGAAAAGCAATTAAAAGAAGGAGGACTTAGAAAAGTCAAAGACATAGAAAGAGTATCTTCAATAACTCCAGAAGAGTTCAAATCAAAATATGTAGATAAAGCCATTCCAGTTGTGATCGCAGGTGGTGCTTCTGAGTGGGCCTGCTGTAAGAATTGGTCTTTAGACTATTTTAAAAATTTGCATGGTGAAGATGAAGTGACACTTGTAGGAAATGATGACAGTGAACATGATTTTGAAATAATAAAACTCAAACATGTTATTGAAAACTTAAATTCCGAATCAAAAAAATACTTGAGATTTTATCCTTTGCTAACAGAGCATCCAGAGCACATAAAAGATTTTGATTTAGGATGGTTAAGAAGTGTGAGAGGAAAGCATAAATCATGGGAAAAGTTTCAAATGTTCATTGGTGGAAAAGGATCTCAAACACCCATGCACAATGCTATGGCTTGCAATTTATTTATTCAAGTCTATGGGGAAAAAGAGTGGATGTTGTATCCTCCGGAAATTACTGCTGTCATTGATCCTTCTCCGGGTAAAAATTTTCACAGAGCAGCTCCTTTTAAGTCAAAGGAAGGTACTTGTGATCCTTTTATGTCAGAATTTAACCCACCTTATCATTTATATAAATATACAGATGCCATAAAAGTACATCTTAAGCCTGGCGATATTTTTTACAACCCGCCGCACTATTGGCATGCTGTGAAAAACCCCACAGATTCTATTGGTATAGGTTATAGATGGTTGTCTACTTCTTTGTCTTTAAAATCGGCCCCGCTTTACACTATAATAGATTTGCTCTCAGCACCATTTAATATCCATATTTATAAGGACTGGAATAAAGATTATTTCCAGATGCTATTAAAAGAGAGAGGTCTGTACCAGAAATATTTATCCAAGAAGAAATCTATTTCTGAATGAAACCTTATCGAAGAAATATAACAAAAACTGAACGGATAAAATTTTATTTTTATCAAGTGGTCGATCATTTTATTGGAAGAGAACGCGGTTTTAAATTGTTTGAGAAAGGACGAAGAGCACTTTACAATAATTTACATCAGCGATTAAAAAGTGAAAATATTTCTGGTGAGATTACTAGTGTTGATTTTGTTGAGGATATTACAATAGCTAATTTTAAAAAACATTATATCAACAAAGGTATTCCAGTAGTCATAAAAGGAGGTGCTAAAAATTGGAATGCTGTTAATGAATGGTCTATAGATTTTTTTAAAGATCGTTATGGTGAAGAAGAAATACTTTATGTAGACTACTTAAATCATTCAGAGTATAAGAGATTAAAACTTCGTCAAATACTTGAAGGATTAAAAGGTAAAGACGGAAAATATTATAGATTCTATCCTCTACTACAAAGACACCCCGAGCACAAAAATGACTTCGATTATAATTGGTTGAGACAGTGCAAACATAAATTTAATTGGTTTGAAAACTTTAATGTTTTTATAGGTGCTGATGGACACAGCTCTCCCATTCATAATTCATTTAGCAATAACATATTTACACAAGTTACTGGAAGAAAAGAATGGATTATTTATCCACCCTGTTATAGCCCTATATTTGATCCTGATCCGGCAATGAATATGTATAGAGGTACCAGCGAACGTCAAGGCAAACGATTTGATTCTTTTGAACCTGATTTCGATAAACATCCTCTTTTTAAGTACATTGATGGTTACAGAGTTGTGTTGGAGCCTGGCGATATTTTATATAATCCTCCGTTTTGGTGGCATACTGTTGTTAATAAATCAGATGGCATTGGGGTAGGTTATCGTTGGATGCCTCCATTGCATTGTTTAAGACAACATCCTGTATATTTTATGCTAGATCTCATGGTAAAGAATCCTCCTATTTGGAAAGCATTAAAGCTTGCTAAAGAGGATATAAATCTTATACAACTATCATCTATGGGTAAGCTCAAGGAATATCGCTCTGCAGTCAAATCTTATAAAAATCTGTAGTATGTTGATTTCAAGAAGTCAACGGTTTATATACAATTGCTTTCAATGCATAGATCATATCTTTGGAAGACCTATTGGCTTTAAAATGACGAAAGGCTTGCGGCGAAAATTTTATCATGGACTTGAGAAAAAAGCTCAAGATTTACCTGATGGTAATTTCAAACAAGTAGATAGAGTAACCGATCTGAGTTTAGACGAATTTTATGATCGATATGTTAGCAAGGGAAAACCAGTAGTCTTTTCAGGAAGAGCTAAAAATTGGGATTGTGTGAAAGATTGGTCATTTGAATATTTTAAAAACTTGCATGGAGATGATAAAATTATTCTGGTAGACCAGCATAAAATGGACCTCAGTCATCAGTCAACGACCTTAGATCATATTATAAATGATATAGAAGAAGGTCGGGAAAATTATTATCGTTTCTATCCATTGCTGCAGCGACATCCTGAACATTTATCGGACTTTGATGTGGCTTGGTTACGGAAACATCGGAAGGACAATAATAGGGTGGAATCATTTCAGGTATTTATGGGAGGTAAAGATTCTTATACACCACTTCATAATTCTTGTTTGAGTAATTTATTTGTACAGACTTATGGCAAGAAAAAATGGAGATTATATTCTAATAAAGATATTGCTGTGATAGATCCAGATCCTGCTCGAAATATTTACAGGCATGCACCGATAAGAAAAGACAATAGCAGCTTTAACGCTTTTGAAGAGAACTATGAAAAGCCATTTCATTTATATCAAAAGTTAGAAGGTTTAGAGACGACCCTAGAACCTGGTGATATTTTATATAATCCTCCGCATTATTGGCATACTGTAAAAAATATAGGAGCATCTATTGGGGTAGGGTATAGATGGTTGCCTTTACAACAAAACCTGATAAAGTGGCCTTGGTATACGTTTTTTGACTTAACAGTTAGGAAGCCCAATTTCTTTAAAACTATTAAATTGTTAAAACAAGATGTAAATTTATTGCATCTGGCAGAAACTGGAAAACTGAAACAATATTTAAAAGATCAGAAAGCGTCGGAGTAATGAAATCCAACTATAATCACATATCAAGAGCTAATCGAATTTTGTATGGAACGTTGCAGACCTTAGATCATTTCCTTGGAAGAAGATTGGCTTTTGCTTTGACTAGACCTTTGAGGAAAATATTATATAATTCTTTGCAAAATCAATTGTCGAAAGGAGGATCAGGAGCGATTATAGAAGTGGATCGTGTTTCTGATTTATCAGCAGAGGATTTCAAAAAAGAATATTTATTTAAAAATAGACCAGTCATATTTGAAGGTAAAGCTGCGCAATGGGCATGTGTTCAAAATTGGTCACTATCTTATCTAAAGGATCTTTATGGCGATGATAAAATCGTCATGGTTGATCAAGCAGATATTAATAATAGCCATGAAGAATTGACATTGGGAGAATTGATTGATGGCATTCATGAAGGACTGGCAAAATATTATCGCTTTTATCCATTAATCCAACGACATCCAGAAAGGTTGCTAGACTTTGATTTTAAATGGATGCAAAACCATAGAAATAAAAAAATAAAATATGATGCCTTTCAAGTTTTCATAGGACCTGATAAATCATATACGCCATTGCATAATGCTAATCCTGGAAATATTTTTACGCAAGTCTATGGAGATAAAGAATGGATGCTGATACCTCCTGAATACTCCATGATCGTTGATGCTAATCCTATAAAAAGTAATTATCGATCTGCACCAATTAGAAAAGAATATGGGCCTTATAATCCCTTTGAGCCTGATCATAGCCATCCTTATCATCTGTATGAACATTGTGAAAGGTTTAGAGCACATTTAAAACCTGGAGATGTACTTTTTGTGCCACCTTATTGGTGGCATGCTGTGCGGAATTTTGGAAATACAATTGGAGTAGGATATCGTTGGCTACCTTTAAGTTTTAATTTTAAACATCATCCTTTACATTCCATTTTAGATTTGTGTACTACACGACCTCCAGTCTGGAAAACATGGAAGTTGTCACAAATCGATCCAAACCTTACACATATGGCTGAAGTAGGAAAATTAAAGGAATACATGAAAGATAATGTTTAATTGATAGTAAGTCAAATCTTTAATTCTTCAGTTTTTATAGGGTATACATTTGAAAAAATTTGCCGAAATTCCGATTTCTTATCTTTTGAGATTTATACTTAGTTAATTTTATACTCTATATTTAAAGAAAATAACTTTTGCATTGAATGCCTATTTATAAAGAACTATGATCCCTTTCAATCAACCCAGTATAGTAGGGAACGAACTTAAATATATATCAGAAGCTATTGCGGCTAAAAAATTAAGTGGCAACGGAAAATTCACAAGAAAATGTAATCAGTTTTTTGAAGATAAATATGGTTTCCATAAATGCTATTTGACCAATTCATGTACTGCTGCACTAGAAATGTGTGCATTACTTATCGATATTAAACCTGGCGATGAAATTATCCTTCCAGCATACACATTTGTTTCTACTGCCAATGCTTTTTTACTGAGAGGGACTAAATTGGTTTTTGCAGATAGTCACACTAATGAGCCAAATATTGATGCTGATAATTTAGAAGAATTAATCACAGAGCGCACCAAAGCCATTGTAGTAGTACACTATGCTGGCGTAGCTTGTAATATGAATAAAATTCTAAATCTGTGCTCAATGAATAATATCTTTTTAATTGAAGATGCCGCTCAAGGTATTGATGGATTTTATAATGAAACCCCATTGGGGTCAATCGGAGACTTGGCTTGTTTTTCTTTTCATGATACGAAGAATATACATTCTGGAGAGGGCGGTTTGTTAGTTGTCAATAATAAATATCTCTCTGAAAGGGCAGAAGTGATTTGGCAACATGGAACCAATAAGTCAGCATTTCAGCGTGGGGAATTAGATAAGTACACTTGGATTGATATCGGTTCTTCTTTTATGCCATCTGAGATTACTGCGGCATTTCTATATGGACAGTTAGAATGTTTAGATAAGGTTCAAGTCAAAAGAAAAGAATTATGGGAAAAATATTACAATGGCTTAAAATATCAATTACCACAAGATAAAGTTAGTCTGCCTTACATTCCTGAATATGCTAGGAATACTGGGCACATGTTTTATCTTTTGTTCAAGGGAAAAGAATTGAGAAAGGCGTTTATACAATTCATGAAAAATAATGGTGTACAAGTGGTCTTTCATTATTTAAGTTTAAATGAAAGTGAATTTTTCTTAAGTTTTAATGAAACTTCTATTTTAAATGAAGCCTTAAAGTATGAAAATGGGATAGTGCGTCTTCCCCTGTTTTATGAATTGTCGGAAAGGGATGTCGATTTTGTAGTTGATCAAACGCTTTTGTTTTTTAATGGATTGAATTAACAAAATGGATTTTTTCAAATTTCGTACATGGACTCTGAATTTAAAATCACTATTGTTAATTGTTGGTTCAGTAATCATTTATGTCCTGTATGGATTGTTTATCAGTGATGGGGATGTTTCAGATGGCATGTTCTATTTTAATACATCTGGACTTATAGTAGAACTGTTTTATGCGATACTTAGATTTGACCTCAGTCAGATTCAATTTTTAACAAATAAGATTATTGGTTTTGGATGGTTTTTACCTGGGACTTCGATTGTCATTTCCCCAGTAAGGTTTTTCACGGATGACATTTTCATTGCAAAAATATATATCTATCTAGTCAATATTATTTTGCATATTTTTCTATGCTATAAATTGAAGAAGGTTTTTAGTTTTAAAATAGCTCTTGCCTATCATTTATTGACTTTGTTTATTCCCTTATATAATATATTTGGAATGTCATTCATGGGAGAGATTTTGGGAGGAAAGCTGTTTTTGTTGCTTGTGCTTTATGCATTAGATGTAAGTAAGAATCAGGGATTTTCCAAATTTAATTTAAAGTTATGTTTGGGTTTTGCCTTTCTATTATTTTGGATGATTTTTTTAAGGATTAATTTGGCTTATGTGGCCATTACTTATGTGGCTTTAATTGTCCTCGATGCAGCTTATCTTTCTAAGATTAAAGAATCTAAAGTTCCTCTAAAAAATGCGATTTTGAATTCAATTTTAATTGGGGTATTTACAATGATTTTTTTTGTGCCTTGGACCTATGGTCTATCAAATAAATTTGGTGGTTTTATTTTTCCTACTACATCAAAATATATTGGCAAAGTCGTGAGATTGACTGATGATGATTGGAAAAGCAAAAATCTTGATAATGGAGCATACGCTTCTGATTCTAGCTTTTCAATTTTCGGCAGAGTTCATATTTATTACAACCTAAAATCTAAAAAAGAAAATAGAAGTTATATTGAACTTGTCAAGGAGGATGCTGCAGCGTTAAAAAGGAAAAATACACTTTCAAAAGGTATCAAAGCTATTCGACAAAATTATTCAATAATTCCACAAAGAATTTTTCGATTTTCCGACGATTGGATGTCAAATTCAATTTTTATAATAAATAATTCGGTCTATGGTGTAATAAAGTTTTTCATTAGATTTTTCTTTTGGATTTTTATATTTGTCACAATTTTGTTTTTAGTGATACCTTTTATAGATCGAGATAAAGCAAAGGATTTTATCAAGATTAAAATTCTATTCATAGGAACCTTACCACACTTTGTTGGCAAATCTTTTCATAATCGGCATTTGTATGTCGAGTATCCCATTCAAACTTTAATTGCTATATTATTACTATTGTATCTATTTGATAATTTTGTCAACTTAAAGGCAAACACTCCCAAAACGAAGATTAAATTAGATCTTGCCAGTATAATTCAAATATTATTTTCGTGCTTAATTATATGTTTATTGGCCTTTTTTATTTTTTATAACTAGACTTTATTTTTAAGTGCAAAAATAAATTTACGAATTCTTAAGGGCAGGGTAAAAAAAGCGCGCGTAATAAAGTACTTAATATGCATTTCAAATTTACCTAAGAAAAAACCCAATTTTAATCTTAGAGTATTTTTTTTGTATTTGAATTTATATCCATAAGAATTTGCTAAAGAATGACATCCGTTTGAAATTTTTAAAAGTTGATCTTCTGTTAAGTTTTTTTTCCATTTTTCAGCAATTTCCAAACTTAAAGGTTTTTGAACACTTTGGTGTGTCGTGTTGAAAGGTTCGTTTTGTTTTCTATAGAAAGCTCCAAATCCACTCGTATGTTCAAGTAATTTTACTGAATAGTCAATACCTAAAAACAAACATATTTCTTTTAGGGTTTTCTGCGGAGACGTTATGAGATCTTCATAAAACACCCTAATGTATTCAACACCGTTATTTCTAGATACTAAATCTATATTACTATTCATATAAACCCAATGTTGACAGAGAAAAAAGATATTTGATTTTTTCAATGTATTGATTTGTCCATTAATGACACCTCTGGGATCTCTAATGAGATGTATAACCTTTGCTTCATGATTGTTCGATAAAATCTTACTAGTAAACAACGAATACATCGGGTTTTTATCAACAAAAATTGTTGGGAATTTTTCTTGATTATTAAACTTGAAACAACTTCTGACCAAATTACATATATTAATAAATGTCGTTTGAGAAGGGGCGTCTAATAACTTTTTTTTGACTGTAATGGCAGGTATGTTCCACTGCATTTTAAATTTACTATCTGTGTAGAGATCTTGTATAAATTGCAATTTAAGTTCAGGCGTCCAATTTGTAATATCGCCATAAGCATCCATAAGATGCAAAATGAACCTTGATTCTGGAGGCGAACAAATTAAAGGATGTTGATTCAACATTTGCTGTAACAAGGTTGAGCCAGATCTTCCCATGCATAGTATGTATACATTACTGTTCATCTTCTAAAAGTGCTAGTGATGGTTTACTTTTTAATTCTCTTAACCAAATTGGCATACAATAGTACAACTGTATTTTATAGAATGTAAAAAGTTCAATGTAGGAATAAGATTTATTTTTGGAGATGTTTGTATTTTCCAAATAACCATATTTACTTAAATAGTAGGCTGAAGCGTTAGAAATAGTATCTATTTGTTTAGGTGACAGTTTATTTTTCCAGGAATCAATGCGAGAGGGATTAATGGGTTTGGAAATATTGTTATGTATCAGTTCGAATCCCTTTTTTCTTAACCTTAATGTTTCTCTATCAGTGGATGCATTCAAGTAGGTTTCTATGGATGCATTGACTTCTTTATAGTAAGTGCACATTTGTTTTTGAAAATCCAGATTTAAGAAGTGGCATAAATCGCTAAGGTAAGTTGTAGGATCTTTTAGAAGATCTTCGTAACGCAATGTGAAAAATAATTCAGTGCGTTCTTTTTTGAATGATTCAATATAATAATTTGCGGTGTTCCAACTTTGTGCAGATTTTTTTTCTATGCCTTTTCTAAATTTAAGAAATGAATTAACGCAGCCTCTAGCATCACGTATCAAATGAATAAAATTAGCATCAGGAAATAAATTTAATACCAAGGGTATCAGCCAAGAATAAACTGGATTTTTGTCAATGATGCATAAAGGTTTTCCTTTTTTAAAAATCGAATTGTTCGATAAGTATACCATCTTACAGGCTGTGGTATATGATGCATTTTGAGGTAGTATATTGAGGTAGTTTTTCAGGACAGATTTATTTAAATCCCAAAAGAGAGATATTTTTTGTTCGTTTGTAACGTCCTCAAAGAAAGTATTTTTCGTTTTTTCTGTCCAGTGGTTTGTTTTCTGATATTTGTTTTTGAAATGTAATAAAAAACGAGATTCAAATGGGGCGACGATATTTTCATGCGCGTCGAGCATGGTTTGCAAAAGCGTTGTACCAGACCTTCCCATGGCCATGATAAAATGAACAGGTAAGTTTTCAATTTCCTTAATAGTCAGCATAAGGGCAATTTGTTGCAAACAAAATTATTCAAGACGCTTTTTTAGTTACATTTACTTGAATTTTTAAAGTTAGATAAAATGGCAAGAAAAGATCAAATTTGGTATTCTTTTTTAGGAAAAAGACCTGAGGAAAATCAAATTGGATTTTACAATACAAATAAGTTTGCTTGGGTCAAAACTATTGAGTCAAGCGCTTCAGAAATTAAAGAGGAAATTATCAGGTATGTCGATGAAGATTCGAAAAGAATGATACCTTACTTTAATAAGGATCTGGTTTCAAAAACTAGTGTATGGAAAACATCTGCATTTAGGTTTTGGAATTGGAATTTTAAAAAAAACCAGAAATCATGTCCGAAGACAATGCAGGTACTTGAGCAAATTCCAAATCTTATTTCTGCGTCAGTAAGTATATTAGAACCCAATAGTGAAATTCACCCACATAGAGGAGACACTAATGCAATAATGAGGGGTCATCTGCCAATCTTAGTCCCAGAGGAAAAAACATCTTTGGGTTTTAAAGTTGGTGATGATCAAGTTGTATGGGAAGAGGGAAAATTACTGCTCTTCAATGATGCAGCTTATCACAATGCTTGGAATTTATCTTCTTCTCAACGTATAGTTTTGATTATCGATGTCATTCGTCCTGAGTTTGTTTCTAGAAAATATAATATTTGTAGTAATGTTTTAGGCAGTTTGATTTTTCAAAACTTAGCTTTGAAGTTTAATTTGATTTGCAAATTTCAGCAGTGGCAGAAAAACACTTTTATTAAATTGATCTCGACTGTATTAAATCCAATCCTAAGAGTGCAAAATATTTAGTTAACCCTTCTGCTTGCCGTTATTCAAATTCCTGTGGCAAAAAATCTTAGAATGGCTATACTTGGCATTCTCCAATTTTTTATTATATCATTTTTACAGTCAAAAAAAAATGATGATTTGTTTTGATCTCCCTCTTGAAGGTCAATGGCATATATATTTGATATAAAAAGCAAATAATATTATTTTGCTATTTTACGATCAATAAATGCATTCTGATGAAAAAAATCGCCCTATTTGCTACAGTTGTACTGCTTTGTTTTGCCGTTACAACAGATATAACAGCCCAAAAGAAAAAGAAGAAGGATTCTGACAAAAAAGAAGCTGTAAAAGATCCTTTAGACGAATTAAAGATTTCAGCGCTGAAATTTAGAAATATCGGTCCTGCAAATACTTCTGGTAGGATTTCAGATTTTGCTATTAATCCTAATAATCCATTTGAATATTATGTAGCCACGGCTTCTGGAGGCGTATGGAAAACGGTTAATTCTGGTACAACTTACAAGCCCATTTTTGATAGTCAAGGATCTTACTCCATTGGCTGTGTGACATTAGATCCTTCTAATGTAAATACTGTTTGGGTAGGTACTGGAGAAAATAATAATCAGCGATCAGTAGCTTATGGCGATGGTATTTATAAATCTGATAATGGGGGATCTTCATGGGAACATATGGGCTTAAAAAACTCTGAGCACATTGGTAAAATTATCGTGCATCCAGAAAATTCAGATGTTGTTTGGGTTGCTGCGATTGGCCCACTTTGGAATTCAGGAGGCGATAGAGGCGTGTACAAAACAACAGATGGTGGAAAAACATGGAAAGCGACTTTATCGATAGATAAATATACGGGCGTTTCTGATTTGATTATTGATCCACGTAATCCTGATGTGCTCTATGCTTCTGCATTGCAGCGCGCAAGACATACATTTACTTATATTGGAGGTGGTCCAGGTTCTGGTATTTATAAATCTACGGACGGAGGGGAGACTTGGGAAAAAGCGAATAAGGGATTGCCTTCTGTAGATATGGGTAGAATTGGTTTGGCTATTTCTCCTGCAGATCCAGAAATGATTTATGCTATTGTAGAAGCGGCAGAGGGAAAAAGTGGATTCTATAGATCGACTGATAGAGGAGTGAGTTGGCATAAAAGAGGTGGACATTCGACAAGCGGAAACTACTACCAAGAAATTATTGCAGATCCTGTCGATCCTCAAACAATTTATTCTATGGATACATGGATGAGTGTTTCTCATGATGGCGGAAAGTCTTTCACGAAAGTGGGGGAGAATACCAAGCATGTAGATAATCATTGTGTGTGGATAAATCCGCATAATACAGATCATTGGTTAGTAGGTTGTGACGGTGGAATTTATGAAACTTACGATGCTGCAAAAACATGGAACTTTAAAGCGAATTTACCAATCACTCAGTTTTACAAGGTGGCAGTTGATAATGATGCACCATTTTATAATGTCTATGGAGGTACCCAAGATAACTTTAGTATGGGTGGCCCAGCGCGTACCAACACAGCGCATGGTATTGTAAATTCTGATTGGTATATCACACACGGAGGAGATGGTTTTGAATCTCAAGTTGATCCAGAAAATCCAGATATTGTTTATGCACAATCACAAAATGGTGTGCTTGTGCGCTATGATAGAAAGAGTGGAGAAGAAGTTGGGATACAGCCTAAGGAGAGAAAAGATGAGTTGGCGTATCGATGGAATTGGGATGCACCTTTACAAGTCAGTACACATCAATCAGGACGATTGTATTTTGCAGCGAATAAAGTATTCCGTTCGGATGACTATGGAAATAATTGGGAAGTCATCAGCGATGATCTGACAAGACAAGTCAATAGGAATGAGTTGAAGATAATGGATAGGGTATGGGGAATTGATGCGGTAGCCAAAAACAGATCTACATCTTTGTATGGAGCAGTCGTTGCGTTTTCAGAATCTTCGGTGGATGAGAATTTATTAGTGGCTGGTACGGATGATGGCTTGATTCAAATTACAACTGATGGTGGAGCCAATTGGAAAGCTGTAGATAATATAGCAGGGGTGCCTTCTCCCACTTACGTGAATGCAGTTTATTGTTCGCATCATGATGCCAATGTAATTTATGCAGCTTTTAATCATCATAAGTATGGCGATTTCAAACCTTACATTTACAAGAGTATTAATAAAGGTACGACATGGACGAAAATCAGTAATAACTTACCGGAACGTGGAAGTGTTTACAGTATTGAGGAAGATCATGTAGATAAAAATTTAATTTTTTGTGGTACCGAGTTTGGCGTATTTTTTAGTCCCAATGGTGGTAAAAGATGGAAACAAATTAAAGCGGGCGTGCCTACTATAGCTGTGCGAGATTTAGCGATTCAAAGAAGAGAAAATGATTTGGTTTTAGGTACATTTGGAAGAGGATTTTTTGTGCTTGATGATTATAGTATATTAAGAAATATTGGGTCTGGTAAAGTCGAAGACAAAGCTAAAATATTTGCAATACGTGATGCGCTGCAATATGAAAAAAGTATGCCTTTAGGATTGCCTGGAAAATCATTTCAAGGAGATGCTTTTTATTCAGGGGAGGATATGGGCGCTTACGCGTTAATTGATTATTATGTAGATGAATCTTTTAAATCATTAAAAGATGAGCGTCGCAAAAACGCTAAAGAAGAAGCGAAAGCGAATAAAGGAAATCCATATCCTACTTATGAAGCACTTGCCAAAGAACGTGATGAGAGCAGTGCGCAGTTGGTCTTTACAATAAGAAACGCTGAGGGTGATGTTGTGCGTAAATTAACGAAAGCCCCTAAAAAAGGAATGCACAGATTAAAATGGGATTTGCGTTATGCATCCAAAGACCCAATCAGTTTGAGAAAGCCATCATTCTATAATCCTTTTGCAGGTAAGGATGAGAGTACACTGGTGCCACCAGGCACCTATACGGTGGCAATGACTAAAGTATATAATGGTGTGGCGACTGAGCTGGCAGGACCTATCGAATTTAATGTGGTGCCTTTAGATAATGCAGTTATGCCTGCAGATGATAGAAATGAAAAAGCAGCCTTCCAACGAGAAGTGGCAGAATTTTCTAGAACTCTTGAAGGAGCTGGTCATATGTTGAGAGAAATGGGTAATAAAATGAAGCATATTAAAGAAGCTATCAAAATGGTCGAATCTCCTTCAGAAGAATTGATGAGTGCTTATTATAATTTAGATTTGGAAATAGCTGAGGCCAGTAGAATGATGTATGGAGACGACATTAAATCTCGATTAGATATTGATCAAGTTCCAACACCAGCACGCAGATTAGGATGGATAGGCTATGAGCAAAAATATTCTACTTCTGCACCTACAGGAACGCATCGTCAAAGTTTAGCGATTGCTAAGGAAGAATTTGTGCCAATTATGAATCGGATTAAAAAATTAGCTAATGAAGATCTTCAAAAATTAGAACAAAAGCTTGAAGATATGGATGCGCCTTATACACCAGGTAGGGCGATAAAAATGATTAATAAAAATTAAAACATCTGAAAAGGCACAAATGATTTTGTGCCTTTTTTATTAAAATCAACTTGTGACAAATATTAAAAATCCTAAAGGCTTACACTCTAGGAGCCGACACAATACATCTTACGACTTTAAAGCCTTGTGTAAAGTCAATCCGCTTTTGACGCCTTTAGTGATTAAAAAAAATAATGGGCAAAAATCTATTGATTTTAGTGATCCTATATCAGTTGTTGAGCTCAACAAGGCCATTCTGTTGTTAAATTATAAACTTAAATATTGGGAGATTCCTGAAAACACCTTGTGTCCAGCGATCCCTGGTCGGGCAGAGTATATTCATTTTATGGCCGATCTATTATCTAAATCTTATGGTAAGAAAATTCCTAAAGGATCAAACATAAAAGTGTTAGATGTCGGAACAGGCGCAAGTGTTATTTATCCTTTGATTGGGCATCAACAATATGGATGGTCATTTATTGGGAGTGAAGTGAATGAAGATTCTTTCGCATCGGCGCAAAAGATATTGAAAGAAAATGAAATTGGAAAAGATGATATAGATGTTCGATTGCAATCGAATAAAGAAAAAATATTTGAAAATATCTTATTAGATAATGAAATGGTTGACGCGGTTATTTGCAATCCGCCATTTCACCGATCAAAAGATGAGGCGGCAGAACATACCAAGCGAAAATGGAGAAATTTAGGACATACTAAAGGAAAGCGTTTTTTAAATTTTGGTGGGCAAAGTTCTGAATTGTGGTATCAGGGCGGTGAGCGTGTGTTTATCAGGAAGATGATTGAAGAAAGCGTAAACTATAAAAAGAATATTTTGTGGTTTTCTAGTTTGATTTCGAAAAAAGATCATATGCCATATTTGATGAAGCAAATGGTAAAACATGAGGTTACTGAAGTTACAGAAATAGAAATGTTATTGGGCAATAAGAAATCAAGATTTTTGGCTTGGTCTTACTTTACTGAAAAGCAAAGAAAAGCTTGGGCTGAATTCAGATTCAGTTCATAAGAAGAAAAGAACTCTACCCAAGACATGAGTAGAGTTCAACCAAATCGAACATAGTTCAAAAACTATATTTTCAAGTGTTTAGTCCATATTATAAACTTACTAAGAAGTCTTAGTAAGATAGAATTAAGGGTTGAGGTCGTGCCTTCAAAGATAAGCTAATGATCAAACCTATGCATCACCTTAAAGGGGGATTTTGAACATGCAATAAACGGGAAGAATGAATAAGAATTCTATTGTAATCAATTAATTTATAAAGCTTTCTCGATAGGATTACTATAATTTGATACATTTACATTAAATAATAAGACATATGAAGTTAGTCGCATTTTTAAATATTTCAATTCTGACATTTTGTTTGATTATTTCTTGTGGCAACGACGCTTCGAAGAAAACAACTGGTGAGAAAACTAGCACGGAAAAAGTAAGCACAGACAAAAGTGCAGTTAAAAGCAGTTCATCTAAAAGTTCGCTAACAGCTACTGTGCCAGTAAAAAAGACTGGCAAAGGTTCATTAACCGCTACAGTGCCTTTAAAAGAAGATGAAGTACCACCTAAGCAATTAAAGAAGGCTAAAGAGATGATAGCCAGTGTAAGTCAAGAGGAAATTGATGCCATAGATGCTAAGAAGAAATTTAAAATGTTGTGTTCTACGTGTCATGGTTTTAAGGGCGACCTTAATGTCAATGGGGCAAAAGATTTAAGCAAATCAAATATTAGTTTAGCTAAAAGTGTAGCACGCGTATATTTTGGTAAAGGCTTAATGACACCATTTAAAGGTGTGCTTACAGATGCAGAAATTGTTGCTGTTTCTAAATATACTGAATCCTTAAGAAACTAAGCTGCTTAATTTATTTACCTCCGATGAGTAAGACAATCTTAATTTAATAATGATAAAAAAAATCGAACCCCAGACTCTAAAGCATGTTGCTGGAGGGTTCGCCACAGGGATTACCATTGTAACGATAGAAGATGATAAAGCTGAGATGTATGGTATGACAGCCAATTCGTTTCTTTCTGTTTCATTAGATCCTCCTTTGGTTTTATTTTCTGTACAAAACGATGCTTCATTCCTCAAACATTGTGCATCTAAAAAAAAGGTTGGCATTAGTATTTTGAGTCAAAATCAGAAAGCCATAAGTGATCAATTTGCGGGTCTTAATAAAGAAGACATTGAAGTTAGTTTTGTGTCTAAAAACAAATGCCACACTTTAAAAAATTGCTTGGCTTGGTATGAAACCATAATTGTTCAAATTATCCCTGCAGGAGATCACCAATTGATGCTTTGTGAAGTGTTGGATTTAGGAAGAGATGAAAAAGCAAAGCCACTGCTGTATTATTCTGGCTATAACAAACTAAGCTTGTAATTAAAAGTTATATGTGATCAGCAATCACACAGTGTGTTTTTTTTGTACCCTCTCTTAAAATAAAGTATATCCAAAAATCACTTCAATTTGTTTAAATCAGATTTATAAAATCTAGTATTGATGAGAATATGTTGCGGTGTTTGATAGTAACTTACGAAAATAGATTATGTAAATGTAGAATTACAATTTAATAAATTTCTCACTCAATAATTTCCCATCTTTTTGAATTTGTAAAGTGTAAAGCCCAGGATTAAGATAATCTATTGGTATCTCTGAAGTATAGAGTTCGGTCCCGATTAGTTTACCATTAATTGAAAAAATTGAATACTTGTAACCATCGAAATCTAAACCATTCTACACTTTAAATATTCATTTGTACTGGTAACTATAATCAATAATAATATTCGCCTTAAGGCCTTACTTCTTAATCTTTCCAAACCTATGCCCTAATCTAAAGCCTGGCCAAGGAACCCAACCATTAAATATGTTGTTTCTCCCATAATCAATATCCTCATCATAAAATATATCCAAACTAAAACCAAGCTCAGTCGAACTTTTCAATAAGAGCGTTTTTATAAATGCAAAATGAAAATATAACAAACTTTCATTTTCAGAAAAGATATAGCCTCTCTTATCTATATAGTAGGTGTGACCAAGGCCAAAATCAAATCTTTTTCGAAAGGACTGATGTGAAAAACTGAGAGTCGTTGGAATAAAATAACTAATAGCTCCAGATTGCGGTATAAATTCTAAGCCTATTGAAGCTACAATGCCATTGTTTATAAAATTCGAGCTGAAGGGAAATCTTTTTTCGTAATTTAAAGAATACAATCCTCCTCTTCCTCCGAGTTCTAGAAATACACTATTTGATTTTAGGTAAACGGAAAATGCTTCTTCAATTATTTCTTCATCAGTTTTTTGATAACGAAGTGAGTCTTGAGAGAAGCCCGTTTCAAATAGGGTGAAGATTAATACAAGCGCAATAGATATCCTTGAGGCTATCATTTTATTTAGATTACCTAATGGAAATCATAACTAAGTTTGTTTAGCTCCTTACAGATTTAGCGTGTATAATTCGGTGCCTCCTTTGTAATTGTAATATTATGTGGATGACTTTCGTGAATACCAGCCGTACTGATTCTCACCAATTCGGCTTCCTTTAAAGCATCGATTGTTCCTGCACCAGTGTAGCCCATTCCTGCACGGAGGCCACCCATATATTGAACCATCACTTCTCCTACAGTGCCTTTGTAAGGGACGCGACCTTCAATGCCTTCTGGCACTAATTTTTTAACATCATCTTCGACGTCTTGAAAATATCTGTCTTTGGATCCTCTTTCCATAGCGCCAATAGATCCCATACCACGATATACTTTAAATTTCCGACCTTGGAAAAGTATCGTCTCGCCTGGAGCCTCTTCTGTTCCTGCAAACAATGACCCTGCCATGATACAATCTGCTCCAGCAACAATGGCTTTAGCAATGTCTCCAGTATACCTGATGCCACCATCAGCTATAATAGGTACGCCTGTTCCCTTGAGTCCTTCAGCAGCATTCATGATAGCTGTCAATTGGGGGACACCCACACCAGCTACAATTCTGGTTGTACAAATACTGCCCGGTCCTACGCCTACTTTAACACCATCTGCACCAGCATCCACTAATGCTTTTGCCGCAGCGCCTGTTGCAACATTACCACCTATAATTTGTAAATCAGGAAAGGTTTTTTTGATTTCAGAAACCATATTTAGAACACCTTGAGAATGACCATGTGCCGTATCTACAGCGACAACATCTACATCAACATCGACTAAGGCTTGTAGTCGTTCCATTGTATCTTGTGTTACACCCACAGCAGCGCCCACAATTAATCTACCATGAGAATCTTTAGACGCGTTGGGATAATCTTGAACTTTCATGATATCCTTGTAAGTGATCAAGCCTACTAATGTATTGTCCTTGTCAACAACTGGAAGTTTTTCTATTTTATACTTTTGTAGAATGTCTTGCGCCTTTTCAAGATTGGTGCCCTCAGGTGCAGTAATGAGATTTTCTTTTGTCATTAATTGATGAATGGGAATCGAGAGATCAGTTTCAAATCTTAAATCTCTATTGGTTAAGATCCCGATGAGTTTTTTGTTGTCATCTACAATGGGAATACCTCCAATCTTATAATTTTTCATCAAGGCCAATGCATCACTTACTAAATGATTCTTAGTCAATGTTACAGGATCAATTATCATCCCACTTTCAGATCGCTTGACTTTTCTGACTTGCTCTGCTTGCTCAGCAATAGTCATGTTTTTATGCACTAAACCAATGCCTCCAGAACGTGCCAAGGCAATGGCCAATCTGTATTCTGTAACTGTATCCATGGCCGCAGATACCATTGGGATGTTAATTTTTAAATTTCTGGTTATGTTAGCTTGTAAGTTAACTTCCTTGGGAAGTACCTCTGAATAAGCGGGAACAAGAAGAACATCATCAAAAGTAAGGGCTTCTTGTATGATTTTAAGCTTAGAATTGTTTGATTCCATGCGCAAAACTATGATAAAATATTTTAAGCTCGTAATGTCTTTTGAAAATAAATTTGATTTTAGCTTGAAAATTAAATTTCAGATTACAATATTTATAGAAATTAATAAGCTACACACTTGTTGACTGTATTTACAGATGATTATTTTATGAAAAAAGCCTTAGCGGAAGCGCAATTGGCTTATGATAATGGCGAAGTACCCGTAGGTGCAGTCGTTGTGTGTAATAAAACTGTCATTGCCAAAGCACATAATCAAGTAGAGATTCTTTCAGATATCACAGCGCATGCTGAAATTTTAGCAATTACTGCTGCATCTAATTACCTCGGAAGCAAGTATTTAGATGATTGCACAATGTATGTTTCCTTAGAACCCTGTCCGATGTGTGCTGGTGCTTTAAAATGGGCAAGGGTAGGCCGATTGGTTTATGCCGCTTCTGACGATAAAGGGGGATTTATGAAATATGGCAAAGAAATTTTGCATCCACAGACAAAATTGGAATTTGGCGTGCTTCATGATGAATGTGCAGCTATTATGAAGAATTTTTTTAAAGTGAGACGCTAACTGCTAATAATCCACCTAATCTTTACAATACCATAATGCAAGTTTACCAATTAAGTGAAATTTATAGTTTCTCCTCATTCTTAAACTAAATTAGTTTTGCTTACCCATAAGTCGGAATAAATTATTTCAAATCAATATCTTCCCTTGCAATCACATTTCACAATACCAAAAAATCCTCTAGTGTCTACCAATCAAAACGCTGGAACTTTAGACTTTTTTTATAATATTTGTTTTCAAACCATGACGCATAATGCTACTGGCTCTGCTTATACGCTTGGTCAGAATTGTACTTATCTTCCTGGATCTAGATTAACCAAATGTGCAAGCAACATGGCACAAATGATTGAAGGCACATATTAAATTCATCTACAAATTGTGAGACACATACTTTAATCGTTTTTCTGATAATTTTCTGAAATCATATTTGACAAAATCTTTTTTTTTCCGCCTGTAAGGAATACTTAAAGTTAAGTCTAACTCTTCAAATAGTCTCAGCTGTGTTGCTTGACCAATGTAGCTTCTATCTCCTAATAACTCTTTCACTCTTAAATGTAAACATTCGGAAGTCAGTATTTTAAAAAAAGCACTATCATGTACGCTTGCACTTGTACCCATCATATCCCTGTATATACTATTGCTGTCTGTTATTAAATGAAATTTATAGCCAATGTATCAATCGCCCTATATTACGTTCGTACTCTTATTTGCAATGACTTCATATCGCTCAATATTACGGCATGCTTTTGAACTCTTTTCTCGAACTTTTCTACATGTTGGTATTGGCATAGAATCAACAATTAATGTATCAGAGCCAACTTGATCACTTAATAAATCTGAAAGTTAATTTAAACAATAATTCTAAGTGGGTGCTATTTCTTTTACTTTCAAGTATATTGCTTTTAGATCGTGCATAGTCGTAATATAAATGGTTCGAATAATTTATAATATACTGAATTTCAGTCTTATGTACGATCTACTTTTTGATTTTTGAATAGCGCAACGCGTTGAAATAAAATTAATTATAACAAATATTTCGGTAAGCGGATTACTGGCCTTACCGATAATTTTTTCCTATAAAATTCGTGTTTTATTGATTAGCTAGATTTTACAATAGTATTTTTTACTTAAAAAACAACAATGAAAGCTTCGCTAACCCCTTTTACTCATAAATTTTTCTCAAATAAATACGTTTTAATTTTCTTGTTTTTTCTTGCATTAAATTCTGCTGCTTTTGGGCAGGAAACTACTGATAGTTTTCAAAGGAAAATTGCGGATGAAATTGACTACCAAAATCTGCCTTTAGATTCCGTAATTCAGTGGGTTAGTGATCATAAGCACATCAATTTTCAAGATTCATATCAAGTGCTGGATGTATTGAAAGGTAAAGCTTATGCATCAAATGATCCTAAGACCATTTCAACTGTTCATAAGAGGATTTCCATGTGGTATAGAAACTTTAAAGTACTCGAGATAGATTCATCTCTATTTCATATGGAAAAAACAGCTGAATTTCTGGAAAAAACAGATGAAAGACAATTATTAGCTGAGACTTACAATGCGCTCTCTGTGGATTATCTCAACAGTAATCAATCTGATAAGGCCCATGATGTAATTATAAAAGGTCTTGCCATTTTTCAAGAATTTGAAAACCATAAAGAAATTGCCAAAATGCAATCCCGCTTGGCGATGCTTTTTCTAATGACAAATGATTATGAAAAAGCGCTATTCTATATAGAAAAAAGCATCAATGGAATGAAAAAGCAAGATGGAAGTAAATCAGATATATTCTTAGCTTTAATTGATAGAATAAGGATATACGCAGAGATTGAAAATTATGAAGAAGCCCTTAAAACGTCGGATGAGGCATTTACACTGCTAGAAAAGTATCCTAGAGATTTTAACCGGCATGATCATTTTAGAGGATATTTGTTGTTAAGAAGAGGTCTCGTCTATTCAGCTAACAAACAGTATGAAAAAGCTTTATTAGATTTTGAAATTTCCGATAAACTCGGCTGGAATGTAGGTGCATCAGAAAAGGCTAAAATATTATTTTTTCAAGAAAAATATAAAGAGGCTTTGGCTATGTTAAATTTAATGTATGATGAAAATTTTGATTTTGAAAAAATTGATGAAAAGATTGTCAATGTTTATGATAGCGAACGATACTTAAGGGAAGCTCAGATTTATGAAAAAAACAATCGATACAAAGAAGCCTATTATATTTATAAATTAGGAGCGGAGGGAATAAAAACTAATTTTGAGGACAAGATAAAAAATTTACAATCAGAAGCAATTGTTAAATATGAGACAGGTAAAAAAGATCAAGCAATCGCTTCTCAGGAAGTACAATTAGAGCAAAAATCTAAAATTCAAAATCTAACATATGGAGGTCTTGGGATATTGGCTTCCTTCTTATTCGGCTTATTATATTTCTTTAGAAAAAACAAAATTATCACTAGAGAATTGGACCTAAAGAATCAACAAAACGAAGTCCTCCTCAAAGAAATACATCATCGTGTAAAAAATAATCTACAGACCATTTCGAGCTTACTCAGTCTGCAATCCAATAGCATAGAAGATCAAGGTGCATTAGACGCAGTTCAAGAAACCCAAAATAGAGTAACTTCCATGGCGCTCATCCATCAAAAACTATATCAAGGAGAAAACCTTGCAGCAGTAGAAATGCGTGATTATTTCGAAACGATCGGTAAGGCGATTCTTCATAGTTTTGGTGAAAAAGCGAAAAGGGTTGAATTGGAGGTAGATATGGCGGATATCGAATTAGATGTAGATGTCGCTATACCTATTGGACTGATTACGAATGAACTCATTACCAATTCGTTGAAGTATGCTTTTAAAGAAAAAGCAGCAGGTAAGATTTCTATTTCGATGAAGAAGGATAATGGCAATTTGATTGAATTAAAAATAGCAGATGATGGCAAGAACGAATCTGTTGGGATAAGTGAAGCAGGGACAGGTTTTGGAACCATGTTGGTCAAATTATTGACCACTCAGTTGAATGGAAAGATAGAGCAGTCCACAGAAAATGGGACTGAAACGTTAATTAAATTTATTGTATTTGCAAAAGCTGCTTAAATAATGAAAACGCTTTTTTAATATGGTTACTATTTTTCTCTACGGTTCTGCTTATTGGACAAAGATAAACGCAGAAATTTAAATTAAAGATGCTACTCTTATAATAACTAGAAACTAACTCATACATTTGGATGAGGTCACCCAAAAAACAAATTAAACAAAATGAATAGAGAAATTATTTTAAATATTCACTCAATTCTAGGGGCCATAGTATTTGTGACAGGTTTATTAAATATTATACTTAAGAAAGAAGGTCTAAGACATAGAATAACTGGGCAAGTGTATTTGTATTGCTGGTTGGCTATTTTAATTACAGGAGCATACCTAGGTGGATTAATAATTACTATTATTGGCATTTTTGGTTTTTATTTTGCGTTGACTGGTGCCAGAATTGGGCATTTAAAAAATAAAGGCATTGCTCTATTCGAAAAAATTATATTTTCAGTAGGAGGTATTGTTTCTATTGTGATGCTTTATTATTCGTTATCTCTGTATTTGGGTGGTGATCAATCCTTTGCAATTATATTTGCCGTATTTGGATTGATATTTCTGTTTACAACTTCAGGTGACATTTTTAAATATATCCTTCATAAACCTTTCAAGAAACAGATTTATGGCAAATTAGATTGGATGTTTGAACATTTTACAAGGATGTCTATTTCATTTATTGCAGCGGTCACGGCCTTTACTTCAATTCAAAATGTATTTAGAAATAATACGCTCAATTTTCTAATGCCAACAGTTATAGGTGTCGTTTTTATTAAACTTGCAACAAGATTTTACAAAAAGAGATTTTTGAATTAAACCTGAAGAGCTATAAATTTCTGTAATGCTAGGATTGAGTTAAAAATCACTGAGTTTTTTTCGCGCGAAAATGTGCTAAGATATTTTTTTAAGGTCCGTATATTTTTGCTCTACTCTTAATGGTATTAATCTCTAGATAGATTTTGCATAAGCAAAAATATAATCTCTAATTGATATTATCATTTACATACAAATCTATTGCTTGATAATTTTTTTCATGCATAATAAAGAATTACTATAATTTGTGATTTGGACGAATAGAAGTCCTGCAGGTAATTCAGAAAGGTCAATAAAATGAGAATACCCTGCGCAGTTTATTTTGCGTATTACCACACCAGTAGGCGTCAATATTTGGATATTATTATTTTCCATCAAACCTACTATTTCAAATATGCCATTTGTTGGATTTGGCAACAATGAGATAGCTTCTTGCTCTAAGAGTATATCAACCGAATTTAACCCACCCTGCGCAAACGACCTAAATGAGTTGTCTTTAAATGTTTAAGTTGGCAATAAAACACAGACCATTCGTAAAATTAAAATCTGTAGTACACAAACTGAAAGTCAAAAATCAGAGAACCCAGCAAACACGAGC
>ENA-ORXM01002187-ORXM01002187.1-marine-metagenome-genome-assembly--contig:-NODE-2187-length-23781-cov-3.904193_pt1 | contig 23781 bp, 23 predicted proteins | sample MGYA00237867_ERZ511480 | MGnify/ENA primary metagenome ERZ511480 (study PRJEB26309, sample SAMN06266103) | marine metagenome | isolation source: Algal blade | place: United Kingdom:Sidmouth, United... | reverse complement strand
CACGAGTGCGTTTTTCTGCCTCACCAATTTTCTTGTCTTTGTTAATAATAACTTTTTCGTGCTCTGCCTTTAACTCTAAAAACTTCTCTTTGGCCTGAAAAATCTTGTCCTTTTTTATATTCTCGCCTTCGGTCTTTGCGGCACTAAGAATCGTATTTGCTTCATTTTTGGCATTGGAAAGCGTTTTTGATGCCTTTCCCTTTTCCATAAATTTTGCGATGGCAAATCCAATCGCAAGGCCGACGATGCCGGCTATTATAAGTGTTGCACTATCCATATATCTAACAATTTAGGTTTGAACAAGCTTGAGCACTAGAAGTTACATGGAAATACATGTACCGACCACCATTACTCAAACAAATCCATAAAAAAAGCCCACATCAGCGAAGTTTTGAACAAACTCCAATAAACAGGTTTAGGGCTACAAGACTGATCAAGAATCCCTATACTAGTAGGGCCCGCTTTTACAATCTAAACTCACCCTTTTTAAACAAAATAAATGTTGAGTTTGTCAAAAGGTAATACCAATGTGGGCAGTAACTTATGTATTTTAAAGAACGTATTTATTTTAAACCTAGCTTAGATGTCACCAATTGATCCAACGCTTTCAAACGTTCGGTCGCATTTTCGGTTCCTTCGGACTGATCAATACCACGTTGCTCGATTTTAGAAGCAAATTGCAAGGCACACATGGCCAAAACATCTTGCTTATCTCGAACGGCGTAACTTTGTTCAAACTTTTTTGCCAATTGCTCAATGTTCTTTGCCGCCTTTCGCAAGCCTTCTTCTTGGCTTGGATCAATGGTCAAAGGGTACACCCTATCAGCTATAGAAAGCTTAATTTTTAGCTTTTCCGACATTTTATTTTTTGAACATTATTCTGAAAGTTGTGCTATGCAATAGTCTAACTCCCTGATCAATGTATTTATTTTAAGCTTAGCTTCGGTTTTATTCGTATTACTGCCAAGCATTGAGTTTGCGAGCTTCAACGAGTTGTATTTCTCTTCCCACATAGAAACAGAATCCAACACTTTGTCTTTGTCCTCTTTAAGATAATTAAGCTCCTCTTGCAATTTAGTATTGGATTGGTGTAGCACCTCCAACTTATGCAAAAGCTTACTTATTTTATTCTCTAACGAGTCTACGACTTTGACTAATTCACTCATAAATCAAACGCAATGCATTTTACACAAAGTTAACATACCTGCCCTTACTTAGCAATACTTTTTTGATTTATTCTTCAAGTAATACTTTAAGCCCTTAAATAACGTTGGTTAAACAAGATGTATCATTTTTGATGCTTGATATTTTCAAGAATTCAAACCGTTTGGCTAATTTCGTATCACTGTCCAAAGAATTATGAGAAAACTATTTGTAGGTCTTTTATGTTTTATCACCGTTATAGGCATAGCTCAAGAGAAGTATCCGCAAGATGCGTTTAGATCTCCGGTAGATATTCCCTTAGTTTTAGCGGGTACGTTTGGCGAACTGCGTTCTAATCACTTCCACTCGGGCATTGATATAAAAACGCAACAGCGGGAAGGATTACCTATCTATGCCATTGCAGATGGTAGCGTTACCCGTATAAAGGTCTCTCTTTGGGGCTACGGAAAAGTATTATATATAGCGCATCCAAATGGCTACACATCTGTTTACGGCCATCTACAAAAATTCTCTCCCAAGATTCAAGATTTTATAAAGAAGCTTCAATACAAGAAAAAATCGTACGAAGTTGAAGACTTTCCTGAGTACGCAGAGATAAAAGTTGAGAAAGGAGAAATCATAGCATACGGTGGAAATACAGGAGGGTCTTCCGGTCCTCACCTCCATTTTGAAATTAGAAGTAGCATCTCAGAAAAACCAACAAACCCTTTACTTTATGGTTTTGATGTGCGGGACGCCACTAATCCTACGTTGCAGAAAATTTATGGTTTCCCTTTATCTGACGACGCACAGATCAACCAAAACAAAAATACTACCGCAATTCATTTTACCAGACAAAAAGACGGTACCTTTTTGGCCGACCCAGTATATGCCTCTGGTACTATAGGGTTTGGTTTTATTGGATATGACCGTCAAGACCTAGCGGCAAACCACAATGGCCTATATTCAGTTCAACAGGTGGTTAACGGCAAGGTCTATACAGATTACGACCTTGAATCTTTTTCTTTTGGAGAAACTAGATACATCAACACACTTATTGATTATTACTATTATGGCAAATACCGTCAAAGAATACAATTGCTCTATAAATCTCCTGGTAATAAACTAAGTATTTATAACAAGCTAGAAAACGATGGTAAAATAGCTATACGCGAAGGATTAAGTTATAAAGTGGAGTTATTGATAAAAGATTTTGAGGGCAACCTTACCAAGGCAATTATTCCTGTTGAAGGCAAAAAACAACCTGTAAAAGTTGATAAGGAAGAAAAGAAAACCGAAAATTACGTCATTGCAAAAAAACCTAATAATTACGATTTAGGTGCCGCAAAAGTATATTTTCCCGCAAATACTTTTTATGATGATTTCTATATCGATTTAAAGAAAGACGACGATACCGTTAGAATACATAACGCACGTGTTCCCGCCCACCGTAATTTCACCATTACCTTTGATGTATCTAAATACACCGAAGCCGAAAAGAAACAAATGTTCATAGCACGTCTTAATAGCCGCTTACGTCCATCTCATACATCTACATATAAGCGTGGTACTACCTTTACGACTAGAACAAGGAATTTAGGTACTTACACTTTGGCAAAAGATACAATCGCCCCAAAAATTTCAACTAAAAACTTCAAGGATAAACAATGGTTGAACAACTACCATTACCTTAGTGTGCGTATTACGGACGACCTTAGTGGTGTAGACACCTATTCCGCTACTATAAACGGGGAATGGATTCTAATGGAATACGAGCCCAAGACCAACACGCTTACCTATAATTTCGATGATGTCATTCTAGATAAGAAAGAATGTAAATTAGAGGTTACGGTAACTGATAATGTTGGTAATACCAATACCTTAACCAGTACTTTCTACAGAAAATAATACTTTTTTGAAGTGCTCTAAACTTAGTATTCTTTTTATCTTTTTAGGTTTTTCACTCTACACGAGTGCACAGACCGCTACACTTACGGGCATTGTATTAAGCAATGAAAATAAACCTTTACAGGAGGTAAATATTTCAACAGGAACTACCGGAACGTTTTCTGACGCAAACGGATTTTACTCACTTCAAGTAACCGCTGACGAGGCTATTACAGTTACTTTTTCTCATCTAGGTCTCAAGGATGTAGTTCTGGAAAACTTAATTATCAATACCAATGAGATTTTTGAATTCAATCCGGTTTTGAGTACGGATGCCATACAAATTTCGGGAGTTACCATTACCCCAACCGGCAAAAAAACGGTTACAGGAATCACAACGGTAAGTCCTGAAATTGTTCGAAAAATTCCAGGAGCCAATGCTGGTGTTGAGAATATTTTAAAACTATTACCCGGTGTTTCTTCAAGTAATGAATTAAGTACCCAATACAATGTAAGGGGCGGTAATTATGATGAAAACCTTGTATATGTAAACGAAATTGAAGTGTATCGTCCTTTTTTGGTACGTTCTGCTCAGCAGGAAGGTATGAGTTTTGTAAATAGTGACATGGTTCAAAATGTAAGATTTTCTTCAGGAGGGTTTCAAGCTAAATATGGAGATAAGTTATCCTCTGTTTTAGACATCACTTACAAGAAACCTTTGGAAACGAGCATCCAAATAGACCTTAGTTTTTTAGGCGCAAGTGCAACTGCAGAAACCGTTTCCAAAAACAAAAAGTTAAGTGCCATTACCGGTATTCGCTACAGAAATAACGCCTTACTCGTTAACAGTCAACAGACCAATACCAACTTCAACCCTACTTTTGCAGATGCCCAAACTTTTATAAGCTATCGGTTTTCAAACAGATTTAATTTAGACTTTTTAGGCAACATTTCTATTAATGATTACCAAAATGAACCATTAAAAAGACAGACAAATTTCGGAACCCTTGCAGAACCTAAATCGCTCATTGTCTATTATCAAGGCGAGGAAAACAATAGATATAATACTGTATTAGGAGCTCTCAAAGGGACTTATTTATTAAATGAAACAACTACCTTAAAACTGATTGCTTCGCTCTACCATACTACAGAAGAAGAATATTCTGATGTAATTGCCCAATATGCCCTTGGCGATGTTAACAATGACCTCTCCAGCGATTCTTTCGGTAGTGCCACCAACCTACGCGGAATAGGCACACAATTTAACCGTGCCAGAAATGAATTGGACGCCCTGATTTTTAATTTTTCCCATAAAGGGAATCATACCGTGGAAAACAAAGTATTGGAATGGGGCATAAAATACACCCATGAAGATATTCGAGATCAACTACGAGAATCGGAATTCATAGATTCCGTTGGCTTTTTTGTAAGACCGCCATTACCAGAATTTAGCAATAACCAACCCGAAAAACCCTTTGACTCCCCACTTGAAGCTTATGACGGTGTTAGTGCAATCAATTTTGCAAAGACCAATCGTTTTTCCGGCTATATTCAATTCAGTGATAGACTAAGCATTTCATCTCACGATATTTACTATAATTTAGGTGTTAGAGCGCAACATTGGTCAATTAACGGTAAGGACATAAAATCTAACTCACAATCAGTTTTTAGTCCGCGTGGTCAAGTTTCCTTAAAACCGGAATGGAAAAAGGATATGGTTTTTAGATTCTCAGGTGGTCTTTACCACCAACCACCTTTCTACAGGGAATTACGTGATCAATCAGGAACCATTAATCCTGACGTAAAAGCACAAGAATCCATTCATCTTGTCTTGGGCAACGAATATTCTTTTGACATGTGGGAACGCCCGTTCACGCTTATGAGTGAAGTATATTATAAAAAACTAAAGAATGTTAACACCTACACTCTAGAAGACGTTCGCATACGTTATGCAGCGAATAACAATGCCAAGGCATACGTGTACGGTGCAGACCTACGCCTTAACGGCGCCTTCGTTCCCGGAACGGAATCTTGGGTAAGCATAGGTTATTTAAAAACCGAGGAGAACAGTAACAATAGAGGCTATATTGCAAGGCCTTCCGATCAACGATTAAAGTTAGGGGTTTTGTTCCAAGATTATATTCCCGAGTTTCCCAATTTTAAGATGTACCTAAACTTAGTTTACAACACCGGTGTTCCTGGCGGTTCTCCAAATTATGCCGATCCTTACATATATAACACAAGATTGAGGGATTATAAGCGTGCCGATTTAGGAATTTCCCATATTTTTGTTGGTGGAAACAAAACCTATCAAAAAAACCACTGGTTGCACAGATTTAAAGAACTGAGCGCAGGAGTTGAGATATTTAATTTGTTCAACAATCAAAATTCAATTACAAATACATGGGTTAGGGATGTAGACAGTAAACAACAATTTGCTATTCCAAATTTCATGACAAGTCGTGTGCTGAACGTAAGGGTACGCATGCGCTTTTAGAAGATATACCAATGAAGAAGATTTTTATTGCCGCACTCCTTTTGACTTCCATTTTGGTTAACGCCCAAAAAAACATTTACGAAAGTGATAAGTTTGATGCCCTCAGCGACACGCACCAAGTATTGGCCATTGTTCCCTTTTTAGCCAACCTGGAGCTCAAAGATGATATTTCTCACGAAGAACTTAATACTCTGGAACAAAAAGAAGGTTATGCCGTTCAAAATGCACTGGAGACTTATTTTTCAAAAAGAAAACAAAAAAAGAAATTCAACGTGGACTTTCAAGATGTAAAGAACACCAATGCCATCTTATCCCAAAACAATATTGACTACAACAATATTGATGTATATACTACTAAACAACTTAGTAAAATTCTAGGTGTAGACGGAATTATAAGTGGGAATATGGATCTGAATGTTCTACTTTCTAAAGGGATTCCTACGGAATTTAGTTTTATGGATTACTTTTCAGGAAATGCCAACTATGGAAGGATAGGTGTGAAAATTAGCGACGGCACAAGCGGCAAACTTCTTTGGAAATATGAAAAGAAAATCAATAAAAAATCAGGAAAGAATACCACTGATCTTATTGACCGGATGATGAAATTAGCTGCGCGTAAATTTCCTTATGACCGGGAAAAGCGAAAAGACCGTAAACAGAAATAAATATTCAATTGTCCTTAATTCGGAAGTTTTATTTTTCAACAAATTCCTTTAATACCTGCACGGTATAATCCAACTCTTCTCTAGTGTTGTATTTTGAAAACGAAAATCTAACCGAGGGTCTTTTAAGCTCTTCTTCGGACAGAATCTCCGTCAACACATGAGAACCCAAGTCACTTCCAGATTGACAAGCACTACCTTTTGAACAGGCTATTCCTTTAATATCTAGGTGAAACAAAAGCATTAGCGCCTTCTGGGGGTCAATGGGTAAGCAAACATTTACCAAGGTAAACGTGCTCTTATCCATATTACCGGAATGCCCATTAAATTTAGCAGCGGGAATCTCCTCCTTCATTCTATCGATAAAATAAGATTTTAAATCAGTTACATAAGCCGTTTCTGCTTCTAGGTTATCATACGCTTCAATGAAAGCCATTTCCAATCCAACAATATTATGGAAAGATTCTGTTCCCGCACGATTACCACGCTCCTGAGAGCCTCCCGATATAAAAGGTTTTAATCCAGAATTCCTCTTTACGTAAGCAAAACCTATTCCTTTAGGGCCGTGAAACTTATGGGCCGCAGCAGTCATAAAATCTACAGGCACCGCTTTAACATCCCAGGCATAATGCCCAATAGACTGTACCGTATCCGAATGAAAAAGAGCCCCGTTTGAATGACATAGCTCACAAACTGTTGCTATATCCATTTTATTCCCTATTTCATTATTCACATGCATTAAGCTTACTAATTTTTTACCATCATCCTTTTGAAGCAATGCTTTTAAATGTAATAGATCTGGATTACCATATTTATCTAAATCAACATATAGCACTCGGGTTCCTTTTTCACTGGCTAAATCCTCAACCGTATGCAGAACGGCATGATGTTCTATTCTAGATGTAATTATTGTAGTTACACCCAAATCCCGAACAGCGCAACGCAAAATCATATTATCTGCCTCTGTACCTCCTGAAGTAAATATGATTTCCGATGGGTGGGCATTTATATATTTTGCAATGGTTTTTCTAGCACTTTCTACCGCAGTCTTAGCAGATCGCCCAAAACTATGTGTAGAAGACGGGTTGCCGTAAAAATTAGCCAAAGCGTCCTGCATCTTTTCAATAACATTATCACGTACTTGCGTAGTGGCCGCATTATCCAAATAAACCTTTTTCATTCCCAAAAAATTCAATTAAGAGGGTTCAAAATTAGCTCAATTAAAGTTAATTTCTCCCTAATTCTCAATAAACTTGTCCTTTATTTCCATTAAATTTGGCATATGAAGAAAACGCTGCTTTTAGGTATTCTAATCCTTTTATCTGCCTGTGACGATGGCGACCTCCAAATTGAAAATGTAGACTTTGATGCTATTGCCCTTGCTACCTGTGGCAATGAAGATGACCCATTAGATACTACCTTTTTCTTTAAGATAGATAGTGATGAAGCATTTTTGTTAGAATTGGAAAGCGGACTTCTTTTAGACCAAACGTCTACCGAAGGTACACTTACGAGTACTTTGGGAGGTTCTTCAGATTTAATTTATCGCCTTTTTTCCGATGATGTTTCTTCTGATTATTTTTGCTCTACGATACCTGCTTTAGAACCAACCGTAATTAGTGAAAATACAGCTACTGCTGGAGATATTGCCATAAATACAAAAGTTACAGCAGTATCCAAAGATGTTAAGACCTATTCACATACCATTTTAATAAGCGGTCTTGTCCTGACGAACGAGCAAAATGAGAGTATTACGGACACCTCCACTTTAACCTATGGAACGTTCAAGACCTCTACTCCTACCAGTTTAAACCTTGAGGTTCCTTTTTCGAATTATGGGGCTATCACCACCATTTCTGAATGCGATAACGCAATTGTTGATGGTAGCTTAAGGTTTTATAACAAAATAAACGATGAGTACATTACACTAGATGTTCCCCTATCCATTTTAGTGAACGAAGCAACAGTAGAAGGTGAACCCAGAACCTCTACCTTGGAAAACGGAGAATTTAATTATACGATTCTAGATACAATTGTTACCGATGAAATGGTTTGTACAACAGCCGCACTATCAGAAGAAATCGTAAGTTCTAATTTTGTGTCGTCAGGAGGTTCTATTACTGTAGTAACGGAAGCTAGCGATCCTGATGCAACGGGAGCCATCACATATTCTCACACTATTTCACTCAATGACGTGGTACTTGTTCTCAAGGCCCAAAAAGAAGATGAGACAGATGTTACCCTAGCCGCAATTGATAGCTTTATCTTAGGTATTTATACCACAGTAGAAAATTAGGCATTCTGGTAAATATAGATTTCCGTTGCTCCTAGACCATATTTCTGGTAATCGGCGTCATAATGTTTTACATTGTCATATCTTCTAAACAGATAATACAACTCTTCTTTTAGTATTCCCTCACCTACTCCATGGATGAAAACTACTTTTTGAATTCGCTTTTTAATGGCAAATTCTAATTGACGCCTTGCCGTATCTATTTGAAGATTAAGCATTTCATGATTGCTCATGCCCTTACTTGACTTTGTTAATTGATGAATATGCAAATCCACTTCCATTTTAGGGGCGTTACGTTCTTTAGGCTTAGTAACCTGGGTTTGTCTTCTTTTGGGAATTTCTTTTTCTGCCTTGATTTGGCTTATCTCGTAATTACTTACCCTTATATCGCCAGTATCGATTCTCACCAACTCATTAGCGTCAAAATCAAGAAGAAACCCGTCATTGGTTTCCATGGTAACCGTGCCTTCCGAAACCTTTGTTACCCTACCTGAGATAACATCATCTATAGTCTCTACCTTGTCCCCTATTTGAAAAACGGCCATAATTTGTTTTGTATCCACAAAAATAATGGTAATTTTCGTGAAAGAATTGCCAAACAGGAAAAATGCAGTTAGCCACCTCTCTATTAGTTATTGAAGATTACATGCTACCATGCTTGAACAAAAAGCTATTTGGCATTGACTGTCCCGGTTGCGGTCTTCAGCGTTCTATCTTTCTTTTTTTCAAGGGTGAATTTAGTGCTGCCTTTGATATGTACCCCGCAATTTTTACACTCATTCCACTTGCGTTATTTGCCTTAGCAAGTCAATTTATACGATTTCGTTTTGAAACTTCTATAAAAGTAACCCTAGGATTTGTTAGTGGAGCTATTATATTAGTTAACTATATTTTAAAAATGACTCACCTAACCCACTAAAAAATGGAACAACACAAACTACCCAACGCTACGCTTATTCTTGTATTTGGTATTCTATCAATAGTTACATGCTGTTGTTATGGTATTCTAGGTATTATTTTTGGCGTCGTTGCCTTGGTTTTAGCTAATAAAGCCACGGCTATTTATCTGGAAAATCCAGAAAATTACACTGATTATGGCAATGTAAAGACCGGAAAGATTCTGGCTATCATTGGTATCGTATTAAGTGTTCTTTATTTGATGATGACCATTGGAATGATTGCTTTCTTTGGATTTGAAGACATGCAAGATCCGGAATTGATGCGCGAAAAAATGGAAGAACTATTAGGATAGAACTATGCAACAACCCCTACCGGGCGCTAGTAATGCCCTAACTTTTGGAATCCTTTCCATAGTTCTTACTCTTATTTGCTGCGGACCATTTGGAGCTATATTCAGCTTTATTGGCTTATCTAATGCAAAAACCGCCCAACAAGCATTTGACCAAAGTAATGGCGAATATTCGGGCATTGAAAATGTAAAAACGGGGAAAATACTGTCCTATGTAGGCTTAGCAATTGCTGCTGTCTACCTACTCATTGGTATTTTATATTTTGGAGTCATAGCCGCAATTATTGCATCGGCAGCCTCTGGCAATATGTAATAACCTAAGAGATTTTTAAATTATAAAAAGAAGCCTGAAACTAAGTTTCAGGCTTTTTTCTAGTTCATTGATTTCGAATTATTTTTCAAACTGTTTTAATGTAGTCGTTATAATATTTATACAATCTAATAGTTGCTCCTTATTCATTACCAAAGGTGGTGCAAAGCGAATAATATTACCGTGCGTTGGTTTTGCTAAAAGTCCGTTTTCTTTCAATGCCATACAGATATCCCATGCGGTAGAGCTATCTTCTGAATCATTAATAAGAATGGCGTTCAAAAGCCCTTTGCCCCTTACTCCATTAACAATGTTGCAGTCTTCAATAAACTTACTAAGCTCCGCTCGGAACAATTCACCCAAATCAAAAGCATTTTGAGCCAGTTCTTCCTGTCTCACAACTTCTAAAGCAGCAACGCCAACAGCAGCTGCTATAGGGTTACCACCAAAAGTACTACCATGGTTCCCTGGTTTGATAACTCCCATAATATCGTCATTTGCCAAGACAGCAGATACGGGATACGCACCTCCGGACAAAGCTTTTCCCAAAATTAGGATATCCGGCTTTATCTCTGGTTCTCCACTGCAGTGCTTGTTTTCACAAGAACAGTTCCCACAAGTAGCCAAAAGTCTGCCTGTTCTAGCAATACCGGTTTGGACTTCATCTGCAATAAACAAAACTCCGTGTTTCTCACATAATGCTTTCGCTCCGGCCAAATACCCTTCAGATGGAACATAAACCCCTGCCTCACCTTGAATAGGCTCTACCAAAAACCCGGCTATATTGGTATTGCTCTCTAAAGTCTCCTTTAAGGCATTTAAATTATCGTATTCAATTTTGATGAATCCCGCAGTATAAGGACCAAAATTCCTACGTGCTACAGGGTCATTGGAAAAAGAAATAATGGTTGTTGTTCTTCCGTGAAAATTATTCTCGCAAACAATAATCTGTGCTTCGTTTTCAGCTAAACCTTTTTTCTCATAGGCCCATTTTCTACATAATTTTAATGCAGTTTCAACAGCCTCCGCACCTGTATTCATAGGTAAAAGCTTATCAAATTTAAATGTTTCCGTGGCGTACTTTTCGTACTTTCCTAGCATATCATTATAAAATGCCCTTGAGGTAAGGGTCAGGGTCTGCGCCTGATCTGTCATTGCTTTCACAATTTTTGGATGGCAATGTCCTTGGTTGACTGCGGAGTATGCAGAAAGAAAATCATAATACTTTTTTCCTTCAACATCCCACACATATACACCTTCTCCCTTGTTCAATACAACTGGTAATGGGTGGTAATTGTGTGCTCCGTACTTTTCTTCTAAGGCAATTGCACCTTCAGAAGTGATTTTTTCTAAAACTGACATAATAAAAATTACTTTTAAATAAAACTTCAGTAATTCCTTCTATACCTTTTTCCTTTCGAAGACTCGAAAATTCAGCGTGGGAGAGAAATCATCCTTGTAGAATTGCAAACTTAATAAATATTTTTTGCTTCCTACATGAAAACTATATTCACCTAAATATCTAAAATATAGTGACATCCTTTAAAAACTGGTGTCTTAATATATAGATCCAACTTTTTAAAAACTGAAATATGAATTATTTAGAGAACATGATGAACAGTCTATCAAACTCGGTAGGCGACTTTTTACCAAGCACGGTTGGTGCTATTTTAATACTGATTATTGGTTGGTTTGTAGCCGGCTTTATTAAAAGATTAATCACTAAACTGATCAAACGTACCAAAATAGATGATAAAATGGGTACAGGTAAAGTGGTGATTTCTTCACTTATCGGTAAGCTTATTTACTTTTTCGTAATGATTTTTGTTTTCATGCTTGCCTTGGAAAAGCTAGGTATGACCAGCGTTTTAGACCCTGTGAAAAATCTACTTAACGGTTTTACAGATTACATTCCTAATATAGTTGGTGCCGGTTTAGTAGGCTACATAGGCTATATGCTTGCAACCATAGTTTCCGAACTTGTAGGACTTAGCGGTGATACCATTCAAAGTTTAGTGCCTAAATTAAAACTACCCGAAAATATTGATTTGGTGAATATCCTTAAAAAGGTAGTATTCATTTTTATTTTCATCCCCCTTTTAATTACGGCTCTGAACATTTTGAATATGGACTCCATTTCTGTACCGGCTACACATATGCTGGAACAGTTCTTTAATGCGATACCAAAAATATTGGTAGCTGTTATTATCATTATAATTTTTGTTGTAGGCGGAAAATTTGTTGCCGGTCTTTTAACGGACTTATTAGAGAGTCTTAAGTTAGATGGTATTGTTCAAAAAATGAATTTAGGTGGTATTTCTTCTAACACCAATCTTCCTAAGTTGATTGGTAACATTGCATTTTTCTTTATTGTTCTTTTTGGTATTACTACCGCTTTAGAAAAATTAGAATTCGCAAAACTTACAGAAATTCTAGATACCCTAGTAGGCGTATCAGGGAACATCCTATTCGGTTTGGTTATTTTAATTATCGGAAACTGGATAGCATCAATTGCTCATAAGGCAATGGCCAAAGATGAAAACAACTTGTTTGTTGCCTCCATAGTTAGAATGTGCATTTTAGCAATTTTCTTAGCAATGGGCTTAAAGACAATGGGTATAGGTGATGATATTATAAACATGGCCTTTGGAATAACTTTAGGTACAATTGCGGTTACCGTTGCTTTATCCTTTGGATTAGGAGGAAGAGAAGCTGCTGGAAAACAAATGGAACGTATTCTAAACAAATTCAACAATAACAAGCAATAGAGTTCCCTCGATTTTCTCGTTGTTTGTAAAGTCAAGATTCCTTATAATGAGGTTTCTTGGCTTTTTTTATGATATAGCTCAAAAGAAATAAAATGATTCCTCCTATTTCTATACCGTAAATCCACATTTAACTATTTTTAATAAGGCGGATTGTAATCTTAGTTATTATAAATGCAATGGGATGCTTACTTTTGCCGAATGCGAAGAAAGAACAAGCGACAGGTATTTGAAAACGTAGAGGTTGTAGATGCCGGGGCGAAAGGAAAAACGATTGGTAAAGCACCCGATGGAAGGGTCATTTTTTTGACGAATACTGTTCCTGGTGATGTTGTTGATGTACAAACTACAAAGAAAAGAAAAGCTTATTTTGAAGGAATTGCTACCGCTTTTCACTCATACTCAGATAAACGTGTTGAACCCCATTGCGAACATTTTGGAGTTTGTGGCGGTTGCAAATGGCAAGATATGGGCTACGAGCACCAACTCTTCTACAAGCAACAAGAAATTGAAAACAACCTTAAACGAATAGGACACCTAGAGCTACCAGAAACAACACCTATTTTAGGTTCTGAGAAACAGTATTTCTATCGTAATAAAATGGAATTTTCTTTTTCCGATAGCAGATGGATGACCTTAGACGAAATTAAATCTGATGAGGAAATTACGGATCGTGATGCTCTAGGATTTCATATTCCTGGAATGTGGGATAAAATCCTTGATATTAAAAAATGTCACTTACAGCAGGATCCCTCTAATGCAATTCGCTTGGATACCCGTGATTTTGCGATTAAAAATGGGCTTACGTTTTTTAACCCAAGACATCAGCATGGGGAATTGCGCTCCCTTATGATCCGCACGGCCTCAACAGGAGAATTGATGGTCATGATTCAGTTTCATGATGATAATAAAGTAAATCGTGAGCTTATACTGAATCACTTAAAGGAAACTTTTCCTGAGATAACCTCGCTTTTATATGTTATCAACCAAAAACAAAATGATACTATTTACGACCAAGAAATTATTTGTTTTGCCGGCCGCGATCATATTTTTGAGGAGATGGAAGGTTTAAAATTTAAGATCAATGCCAAATCATTCTACCAAACCAATTCGGCACAGGCCTACGAACTATATAAACTTACCCGTGAATTTGCTGATTTAAAGGGTAATGAACTAGTTTACGATCTTTACACAGGTACGGGAACCATTGCTCAGTTCGTTTCTAAAAAAGCAAAAAAGGTGGTTGGTATTGAATCCGTACCCGAAGCTATCGAAGATGCAAAAGCAAATGCCGAACGCAATAAAATAGACAATGTAGATTTCTTTGTAGGTGATATGAGAAACGTCTTTAACGAAAATTTTATCCAGACACATGGCACACCGGATGTTATCATCACCGATCCACCACGTGTTGGTATGCATAAGGATGTAGTTCAACAGATACTTAACATTGCTCCGGAAAAAGTTGTATATGTGAGTTGCAATAGCGCAACCCAAGCTCGTGACCTAGAATTGATGAAACATGCCTACCAAGTAATAAAAGTGCAACCGGTAGACATGTTCCCACAAACCCATCATGTTGAAAATATCGTACTTTTGAAAAAGCTATAGCTTTATGAACAAACTCAAAATACCTTTCATCATTCTTTTGGTCATACTTTCTTTTTCGGCATGTGAAAAAGATGATATCTGTACCGAATCCGATACACCTCAAATGGTGATACGTTTTTATGATGTGTTAAATCCAACGGAATTTAAAGATGTACAAAACCTAATTGTGTGGGGTATTTTAGAAAACGAAGGAAAAGATACCATAGAAAATATAGCCCTAGATTCTATTGTTTTGCCATTACGGGTAGATGCCACCAGCACCACGTTTGCCCTATCAAGACAATTAAGTATTGATGATGTAAATGTAGACACCCTAACCTTTAATTACGATGTAAAGGAAATCTATAAATCTAGAGCTTGCGGGTATATTGCCAATTTTGAAAACTTAACCGCAACGGTCAAACAAGATGACTCGGTTTGGGTTCAGACTATAGATGTTGATAATCCACTTATTGAAAACACAGCTTCCGCCCATGTCAAGATATTTCACTAGTCTCTTTTTCTTTTTAGTTGTTGCTATGGGGTTCTCTCAGAATGAACCTATAGACCTTAATAAAAAAGACACAACCGTTTACAAACAACGGTATGGACTTAGAGTAGGCGCCGACATAAGCAGACTGGTAAACTCATTCTTTGACGATGATTATACCGGTTTTGAAATTGTAGGGGATTATAGAATTACTCAAAACCTCTATTTAGCCGCAGAACTTGGCAACGAGAAAAAAACAATAGGAACTCCACTTGGTATTGATAATGATAATCCCGAAGGAGACCTGTACACTTTTACTACATCTGGAAGTTATATTAAATTAGGAATAGACTATAATACCTATGGAAATTGGTATGGTGAACAGAATATGATTTACATAGGTGGCCGCTATGCTTTTAGCACTTTCAGTCAAGAGCTTGACGCCTATAAAATTTTTGATACCAGCCGTTATTGGAACCCAGATGATTTTGCTACTGGTACGAGTGCCCTAGGAAAATATGATGGCCGCAATAAATCTTGGTTAGAGTTTGTGGCCGGAATAAAAGCTGAAATCGTAAGAAACTTTTACTTTGGGGCAAGTGCGCGTTTGGGCATATTAATAACGAACAAACGACCAGAAGGTATTTTGGACGACCTTTTTATTCCCGGTTTCAATAAGGTAACGGACGGCAGTAGATTTGGTATAGGTTATAATTTTTCTATGAGCTACCTAATTCCCCTTTACAAGAAGAAAAACGAACCAAAGAAAGAAAAGCTACAGCCAGAACCAGAATCAAGACCTGACCCTAAGGATAGGCCAAAAAAACAATAATTACTTGTTAGGGCAAGAAGTACTACTCCTTATCCTTGTTCATATATTTTGCTTTTTTACTGCCTTCGTACATTACATATTTCACTAGTCGAGATTCAAGGTGACTATTAAAGACCTTTATTTTTCGGGAAGGTCGAAGCCCAACGTATTTTAGCGCTTCCATATTTGAGGTAATGAACCAAGCTTCCGTACCAGGATATTTTTGCTTTAAAGTATCTCCAATAGAAGCATAAAAATCTTCCATATCTAAATTCAATCTTTCTCCGTAAGGCGGATTGAAAACCATATGTAACTTTCCTTCTGTGAACTTTTCCGTATCAAAAAAGTTTTTTCGTTCTACAGAAATGTATTCAGAGAGATTAGCGTTCTCAACATTGTCTGTTGCCTTTCTAACCGCAGAAGGTGCTTTATCGTAACCTACTATTTTAAAGTGAAACTCACGCACCTTGTTTAAACTAACTTCAATGATTTTATCAAAAAGATCCTGGTCAAAATCGTCCCATTTTTCAAAAGCGAATTCTTTTCTATTAATATTTACAGGAATATTACAAGCAATCATAGCTGCTTCCGTCAACATGGTACCACTCCCACACATTGGATCCATAAAATCACACTGGCCATCCCATCCACTCATAAGTAAAAGACCTGCTGCCAGCACTTCGTTTATAGGTGCAATGTTCGTAGCTGTCCTATAACCGCGTTGGTGCAACGAACGCCCAGAACTATCCAAGGACACATTGCAATGGTCATTATGAATATGGATATTGATACGCACATCGGGAAACTTAACATCTACATCCGGACGGCTCCCATCCATATTCCTAAATTTATCTACAATAGCATCTTTTACTTTTTGAGATACATAGAGGGAATGCGTAAAATTATCCGAGTTAACCGTAGAATCAATCGCAAAAGTGGTATCTACCGAAAGATATTCGGCCCAATCCATCGCATAGATTTTTTTATACAACTCGTTCTCATTACGTACCGAAAAAGAATGTATAGGTTTTATAATCTTAATGGCGGTTCGCAAACATAAATTGGCCTTGTACATAAAGCCAGTATCTCCTTCAAAAGAAACGTTTCTAACTCCTTCAACTACATTGCCACCACCTAGGTTACGAATTTCCTTAGCCAAAATCTCTTCAAAACCAAAGAGTGTCTTAGCTACCATTTTAAAATTTTTACTCATGTCTTATTCTAAAGTTGCCGTAAAAATACAGTATTTTAGCCGGAGAAATAGGAACCCGCCCTCTGGTTTCTTAAATGCCGTTCGCCCTTTTGTTCTCTAAAGGAAATAATTGCATTTCCGATTCAGAAAGATTTTGGGTCAACTAATGTAATTAATGTCATAACACTAGAACCAAGAGCTCCCATTTAAAACGATTTTCCGTTAATGAATTACGCCTTACCTATTTTTGCCGTTCTGTTGAGTTTTGCCTTTGTATATATTGCAAAGCCACAGAACAGAAGTCACTTTAAGCTACTTTTGGCATTCAGTGGAGCCTTTTTATTGGCTCTTACCTTATTTGAACTTTTTCCGTCTGTATATGAACACGGAAATCCCAAAAAAGTAGGTCTGTTTGTAATGTTAGGTATTTTACTTCAAATTTTTCTTGAGTTCTTTTCAAAAGGGGCAGAACACGGGCATGTTCATTTAGATAGCGAGAAAAAGCTTTTTCCATGGTTGCTGTTCGGTAGTCTTTGTCTTCATTCATTTTTAGAAGGTTTCCCCATACATGATCACAATACTATTATCTACGGAATATTAATTCATAAAATTCCTATTGCTGTTATACTAAGTATCTTTTTATTAAACTCAAAAATACCTATAACTAAAGCCTTTTCTTTTATTACTGTTTTTTCACTAATGACGCCCTTTGGAAGTTTTATTGCCAATCATGTAGAGTGGGCAGACACCTATTTCGTTCCAATTAATGCTTTGGTAATCGGTGTATTTTTACATATTTCCACAGTTATTCTTTTTGAAAGCTCCGAAGGGCATACATTCAACTTGCGAAAAATAGCAGCAATTATTTTTGGTATTGCAATCGCTTATTTTCTATAGGATGTTTAGCAAAGCCGAGTCAAAAAAACTACGAGAAGACTTCTGGATTTCCTTTGGCAAATCATATCCTAGAAAATGGACTCTCTATAATACCAAGATAAAAGGTCTTGTTTTTAAGTTTCATTTCGATTTAAAAAAAGCGATGGTTTCCATTGATATTGAAACCGATGACCTTGAAAAACGCATTACACTTTGGGAAAAATTTCAATCGTTGCAATCGTTACTTCAATCTGAAGACTACCTGCCAGATGCTATTTTTGACGAAGCCTTTTTTCTATCCAACGGGAAAGAGATTTCTAGAATATACGTTACCCTGGAAAACGTATCCATCCACAATAAAAATACATGGCAAGAAACCATGATATTTTTGAGCGAACAAATGAACCAAGTAGAATTGTTCTTTGAAGATTTCAGGGAGATTTTGGAATAGCCTCAGGAAAGCTTCATCTGATGACGAATACCTTTTTCCAATCCCGAAAGCTGTGCCATACCCAGAGCTCTTCCAATTAGTGAGTATCCCGGGTAAAATTCTTGTTGTCTTTTTTTATCGTCTAGTAAAACATGACCGTGATCGGGCCGCAAAGGAATAGCTATATCCGTACGACCTAAACCTATCCTTTTTAGCTGCTCTGTTATAAAAGCTTCCATAACTGCTGCCATAGGCACCGTACCTTTAAGGTGTTCCGCCTCATAGAATTCTCCTGTGGTACTTAGCTGCACATTTCTTAAATGGATAAAATGAATAGAATCACCAAAGTCCTCCACAATTTTCACCAAATCATTTTTGGCCGATGCACCTAAAGAACCAGAGCAAAAAGTAAAACCATTATTAATTGAAGGGTAACAGTCTTTAATAAACTGAAAATCATCATAGGAAGAAGCTATTCGTGGAATACCAAAAACCGAAAACGGCGGATCATCTGGATGTATCGCCATTTTAATACCCAACTTCTCGGCTTCGGGTAGTATAGCCTTAAGAAAATACACCAGATTTTCCCGAAGCTCTTCTTTTGAAATTTGACTCACCGCGGCCAGGTTTTGCCTAAAAACGGATATAGGAATTGGTTCCTTACTACCCGGTAAACCTGCCAAAACAGCACTCTCCAATGCTTTCTTTTCTTCAATTGTCAAACGTTTAAAATAGGCTTCCGCTTTAGAAATAACCTGCTCTTCATATACCTCAACAGCACGTTCCCGTTGTAAAATAAAAAGATCAAATGCAGCTATGGCAATTGGGTCATAAAGCAAACTAGAAGTCCCGTTGGGCAACTGGTAATCGAGGTTGGTACGAGTCCAATCAATAAGCGGCATAAAATTGTAACAAATAGTATAAATGTTATGCTTTGCTAAGTTTTTTAAGGTTTGAATGTAGTTCTGAATATAGAGATTTCTTTCCGGCAGTCCATATTTTATAGCATTGTGAATATTCACACTTTCCACAACGGACCATTCCATACCGTGTTTTTCTATTTCAGATTTAATGTCCGATATTGTCTCTTCCGGCCAAACCTCTCCTGTAGCCAAGCTATGGCAAGCCGTAACTATACCCTCTGCTCCCAATTGAGCAATATCAGCTAAAGTCACCCCAAAATTTGGTCCAAACCAGCGGTATGTTTTCTTTAAATATTCCATCTAAACTCCGGTAAAAGAATTGAAACCTCCATCTACGTCATATACCGTTCCCGTGACAAAAGAAGAGGCTTCACTTAAAAGATAGTGCACCATTCCGTTGAGTTCGGAGGCATCACCAAAACGGTTCATAGGTGTTTTTGCCAGAATTTTTTTGCTTCGCTCCGTATGGGAACCATCTTCATTAATTAAAATTTTTCGGTTTTGATTTCCAATGAAAAAGCCTGGTGCAATGGCGTTAACCCTAATTTTATCACTGAATTTAGCAGCCAGTTCTTCCGCCATCCACTTAGTAAAAATTTCGATACCGGCCTTAGCCATGGAATAGCCCAACACCCTTGTTATGGACTGCTTAGAAGCCATGGAAGAAATGTTTATTATCGTGCCTTTCCCCTGCTCTACCATCAATTGACTCAACACAATGGTTGGCAATACGCTACCAAAAAGATTCAAATCAACCACTTCTTTTGTATCGCTCAACGAAATATCAAAAATAGTCTGATCAGGCTGCAATGTAGCTCCCGGAAGGTTACCTCCAGCCAAATTTATCAAGCCATCTATTTTACTGTGATTGTCCCTTATTTTTTCACGAAGGCTAATTAGCTGGCTTTCTTTCATAACATCAACAACGTATGAAGCAGCACTTTTTTCACTGATCGTATTTAACGCCTCACGCTTGGCGTCCAGTTTATCAGGAGATCTTCCCAATAAAATCACACGAGCACCATTCTGTACAAGGTATTCCGCTATGGAACCACCTAAAACTCCCGTACCACCAGACAGGGCTATTGTTTTTTCTTTTAAATCAAAAAGCTCGTTCATATGTATTATTTCTTCGCCAGTTCATATGCTTTTGTTGTCGTGTAATATTTACTGATCATATTGGGCACTTCCCACTCTGGTAATTCTCCAGCTTCCAAATATTTTAGATAGTTCTCCGTAACCTGTCCAAAATGCGCCTCATGACCAATTTTAAATTCATCGGGTATGTTTATGCGATACGTTCCGTTATCCATTTTTTCCATGGTCGTTCCTGCAAACTGAGCGTTTATCTTATCATCAATAGCGGTTTTCAATAGTCCATCAAACCCGTCTTGCTCTTTCGGTGCAATGTATAAAGTTGGCTTATAGCCTTCTTCTTCTCCTTGCTTGATTATCAAATCACTTTTTGTACCCCGCATGATGCTGTAGTGCGTGTCCCCAGTACCCTCTGGCGCCTGATAATTCCATATCACCGAAACCTTGGCGTACTTTCCATTGATGTTGTATATCATCTCTCCGTTGCAAAAGACATTCAACTTATCATTCTCTATATCTTTTTCTAAATACTCTGGATAGGAATCAAGACCCGTAACTTTCTGAAATTCTTCTTTGGTCAGAACGGTAGGCCAGCGTTTGGCTTTCATCATATTAATGTTAGTAGTGTCGATTATCTGATTCGGAAAAGCTTCCCACTGAACCAAATCTACCAAATGTGTGGTAACATCTACAATACCTTCGCCCTCTTCGTTCACATCAAAAAACCAGGCTGGGCGCACCAACGGTTGACCGGAAACATACTTAAAAAAATGGTGTACGCTTTCTTTACTAATAGCGGGCTCTTCAACAGAACCATCAATTAATTCCCCAAATATTTCAGGTATATCTGAAAAGGTTTTCTGCATTAAAGTAGTGGACTCAAAACGCTCGGTCATGATATCATAAATCAACACTCCATTCTTTTCCGCTATCTCAAAAGCCTGCTGCAACTTCTTAAACCCTTCGGGATTAATCACCAAAGGTTTATCCGCATATACATTCAACCCTGCTTTTACTGCCTCAAGAACATAATCGATTTTCTTACTATTTTTCCCTGCCACAATCATCACATTACCAGGTTTATCAGCAATCATCTTTTCCAGATAATCATCGCCTAAGTATTTATTTACTTTCCAAGAAGTAGGGTCCGTCTCCCGGGAATTATAAGAATCTATTTTATTAAGAAAATCATTCACTTCAGGACCATCAGGAGCAAAAAGATAAATTGTAGAATCTACTTGGGGATACATTGTTTTCTGTACCAAAGCCGCATGAAAATGACCTGGATCCAACGTCATTAACTTAACTTTAGCTTGTGTATCGGTTTCAACCATTTTATCTTCTGTTTTTTTTTCACCACAAGCAATACCGAGCAGTAAAACTAAAAATGCAATATTTTTTTTCATATATGGGTTGTTAGTCTTTGGCTTTTACCAAAGGTGGGCAAAAGCTACTTCAATCTATATAATACGTGTTTTGTGAGCGGTTTAAAAAGCCCGTTCGCAATGAACGGGCTTTTCCTAATTTAATACTTTACGGTATCCGTTCCGTAAGGTTTTCTTTGCTCGCGGCGCAACATGGCATTGGCCTCATCATCATTAATAAATACTTCTTTATCATAATCCCACTCCAGTTTTCTATCAAACTGCATGGCTATATCGCTAATCAAGCAAATAGCACAAGCCTTATGTCCTTTTTCAATAGGAGAGATAGGGGCTTTTCTGGTTTTGATACAATCTAACCAGTTACCATGTTGGTCATCAATTTTTTCTAAGTGGATTTCATTTTCACCGATTACGGATTCCAAAATTTTAGGATCCGAAGCGTTTAACGCTTTACTACTCTTTTCTTTATCCACTGGGTCTGTAGCCGAAGCTTGATACGAACCACGAGAGACGAAAATCCATCCATCCGAACCTTCATAACGGATTCCGTTGGTATAGCCGCCACTGGTGTAAACGGTAATACCATTATCATATTCATGCTTCACGAAGAAATCTCCATGTACATTCCATAATCCCGACTTCGGAAATTCTGCTAGAGCTTCCACGGATACTGGTCCGCTTAATTCTGTATTCATACCCCATGCGGCAGAATCGTAGTGATGCTGACCCCAACCGGTAATCATCCCCGCTCCATAATTTCGTGAGCGCAACCATCCCGGTCTGCTATAGTCGGCTTGAGGATGCACCCCAATTTCCGTATAAGGAACTTCTGGAGTAGAACCCAACCACATGTCAAAATTCAGGTTTGACGGTACGGGCATTGCAGGTGCCTGAGGACCTGCAGGATCACCGGGCAAACCAATTTTTACGGTATGTATTTTACCAATGCGCCCATTCCTCACTAATTCTGCCGCAATTCTAAATTGAGGCATGGCACGTTGCTGTGTTCCTACCTGAAGAATGGCACCCGTTTTCTGAATAACATCTCTTAATTGCTGTCCCTCCCTAACCGTTAAGGATGTAGGTTTTTGAAGGTAAATATCTTTTCCCGCCAAAGCAGCTTCCATAGCGGGTTGCGAATGCCAATGGTCCGGTGTACTAATTACTACGGCATCAATATCTTTGTTCAAAAGCATTTCTCTATAATCATCATAAACCTTTGTACGGTCATACTTAGCCTTGCCCGTTTTTTTCTGATAGAAACCATCTACCAAAAGTTTAGCGTCTGCCGCTCTCTTGGAATCAAGATCACAAACGGCTAAATAATTTGCCTGATCAAACCTGATTGTATCATGAATATCGTGGCTCCTAGCAATACGCCCACAACCTATCTGACCTATGTTTATTTTATTACTGGGTGCATTTTTACCCAAAACATGAGCCGGTACAATACTAGGAAAACCTACTAAAGCGGCGGTACTTAAAGCTGTTCTGTTTATAAATTTTCTTCTTTCCATCGTGGTATTCGGTATTTCTATTTATTGATTAATTCTACTTGGTTCTGTTTTGCGAACGACTGCCAGTACGCTTCTGCCTCCTCAGCATTTAAAGTACCATCAAAAACAACCATTCGGTAATTCAATTCATAATCTTTATTTGGTTCTATTTTCCATTCTTCATGACGAATAGGGCAAAATTCAAAGAACATATCACCTCTACCTCCGTTAGCATCAATAGGCCATATTCTCATGGGTTCAGGATGCTTTCTGTTCGTTGGATGACTCATAAACAGAATTCCATTTGTGCCTTTTCCATCCGAAGAAGTACCAGATACAATGCACCATTTGGCATTGGTTCCATCGGCAGTTAAACGGTCGTTACCTTCAGAAGTTAAAACCGAACAATTATCAGCTTTCCACCGTTCGTTAAATCGTAAACCTATTCCACCACCATAGCGGTATGCTTCAAATAAAATTCCGTTTTCTAATGGAGAGTTGAACCGCGTCGTATAATCGAACATATAGCGATCAGGACGATTTAAATTCCATAATTTAACTTCAAGCGCTTCGTTCATTGCCACCTGAGGTTCCGTTTTGGTTTTTAAATCTATATGCTCTTGAACAGCCGTAAAGGACGAAAAGATATCTCCAGATTGAGTGTCCTTGAACTCTTTAAAAAGTACG
>ENA-ORXM01002185-ORXM01002185.1-marine-metagenome-genome-assembly--contig:-NODE-2185-length-23791-cov-16.007759_pt1 | contig 23791 bp, 17 predicted proteins | sample MGYA00237867_ERZ511480 | MGnify/ENA primary metagenome ERZ511480 (study PRJEB26309, sample SAMN06266103) | marine metagenome | isolation source: Algal blade | place: United Kingdom:Sidmouth, United... | reverse complement strand
TTGAGCTGTTTTTCAAGTATTTTTCACAAAAAATCTAGCTTATCATTGGCGAAATGTTAAACCGTCGGGTAGAGTAGTCTTTGATATTACAATGTAATTATAAAATTTTAAGAAATCAATTAATTGTGGGTTTAATTAGTGTTTCAATGATACTTTTTTGCAAAGATATACTTTGGTCAAGGCAACAATGTGTTATGTAGCTTTTTTACAGTGAAGTTACGTAGCGATATTTGTTGTATATGATAATCCACTCGTCGGTTGGGGTGAAGTAGATTTTGTTGATTTCGGCTTTCTTTTTGATGAGTTGATTCAATACGTGTGTGAGTTCTTTTTTGAGTTTTTTGGGTAGGAATAGGGCGTGTCCGTTCTTTCCAAAAATCAATGCCCAACCGTTGGATTGGGTGAAGGATAGGCTTTTGATGCCTTTTTTGGCAAGCTGTTGTAGGGCTTTGGCGAGTTCGTCCCCTGATTTTCCTTTGACTTTTCCGCCAAATCCTTTGTGGTCGTCTTGGTAGATGGCAATCCAACCTGTGGGGTGGTGGTTGCTGAAAATAACGTCTTTGATGGGCAAACCATGTACTTCGGTTACTTCGTTTAAAAAAGGTTGCAGTGTGTCGCCTGTTTTGTCGTAGACGCTGCTCAAAAAGCCAAAACCTTTGTGATACATTACAACAAATTCGTCTCGGTTGCTGAGAGCTATATCGGTAATTTCGTGTCCTGCTTGTTGGACTTCTTGAAGCGTTTTGAGTAGGTTTTGGGGGATATTTTGTTGGTAAATATTGTTTTTTCCTGCGAGGATGAGCCAACCGCCTTTGTCATTAAAGGCCATGCATTTGATGCGCTTTTTTTTCTTTTTTAGGGTGTTAAGAGTTTGCATGAGGGTGGTGTCTGTTTTTTCTTTGGGGGCTTTGAATAATTTGTAAGAACGTTTCTGAACATTGGCTTGGTTTCCGTAGGGAATGATGCCATGTCTGCCTTGATATTGTAGGGGATGTAGGTCTATTTCGCCTATTTTATATTGACTGGGCTGTCCGTAATTGATTCGGTGGGGGCCTGCTGTTTCTGCAACAACATATTTGTGCTGTCCTGCTCCCATAAATACCATGTCTTTCTCTAATTGGGTTTCTCGAATGACGGTAAAGAGGTGTCCTGGAACGGTAAGAAAGCCGATGTCTCTGGGATCTATGAGGTAGGCTAAAATTCCGCCAAATAGAAAGGATTTTGAATCGCAATCCCCAAATTTCATATACAGTATTTCGGGTGGGGTGATGAGTCCGCCATACATGTAGCGTGGATCATTTTGGTAGGGAATGGCATAGGGAATGTCTTGGACAAATTTCATGGCTAACTCGATGCGTTCTCGTCGGGTGTCCATGCCATAACGATGCAACATTTCTTGTAGTTGTATGGCGATGGGACGGCAAAATACTTCTGCATAGTAGTTGACTATGGCAGATGGGTCAGGACGCAATTTGTTGTCCTTTATCATAAACATCCCTTTGTTCAAGGCGTTGTCTCTCGAATTGTTCCACATCACTAATTCTAATTTAGACATGCGGCGACCTTGCATATATTTGCGAGGGAATCTAAAACGCTCTATCATTTTGAGCATGACGGGAACGGGATAACTTACGGTGATGACTTGGTACTTTTGTTTGTGGTCTTTGAATTCACATGTGAGTACGTATTGTCCGTTTTCTTCGCAACCATCTAAATGTACGTGTGGGTTTCTTTGGTATTTTTTATGTTGGATACTTTTTTGCATTAGGTTTATTTTTTTTAGACCGCAAAATGTTTTAGATTTTTTGTTTTACGATTCATGTGGGAATTAGTGTATTGGTCTATTGGGGAATTAGGCTCTTCAGTGATTTGTGTTGTTTTTTATCTGTTGTTATGCCTGAAGACGTTGCAGTGCAACGTCTCTACACGATTTCCTAATTTCCTAATCAACTAATTCCCTAATTCCCTAATTCCCTAATTCCCTAATCAACTATAGCAGTCCTATCTGAAAATAGAAAAAGTGTATCTCACGCAAAGGTCGCAGAGTTTTTCGCAAAGGTCGCAAAGAGATTGGTTTCTGTTGAGCTTTGCGGTCTTTGCGTCAAAATTCTTTGCGGTCTTTGCGTGAAAGAAAATTCCTGAACTGAATTAGGATTGCTATAATTCCTAATTTCCTAATCAACCAACCCCTAATTCACGGCTTTTCGATGTTCAATTTGCCATAGTATATTTTGGTAGATTTCGGCTCTTTTTTCTTTTTTTTGTTGGACGGCACTTCGTTTTGCACCGTTTATTCCTCCGACGTAGTAGCGTTGAAACCAGGGATAAACAAAAAGAATGGCTTCCCAAAACGTGCCTGTTCTGATGACGGAAACGAACAAGACATAAAAGGCTGCATTGATGAGTAGGGAATTGATACCTGACTGAAAATCACCCATATACATTTGCCCTAAGCCTGGCACAAAAGTACTCAACCAAAGGGCGGTTTTGGGATTAAAGCGTTTCAATTTGTCGTTTTTGACGAAGAGATTGTTGATTTCTTCGGTAGCCTTTTCATTTCCTTTGACGAGTTTTAAAAAATTCTCTTGGGCGGCAGCATAATCTTCTTGACCAAAATCTACAATAGCCGTATAAAAATGCTTTTTATCTTCAAAATATTGTGGCAAACTATCGGGTAGGTTGTACAATTCAACAAGGGCATATTTGAATTTATGTTGTTGTAACAGACAATTGGTTTTGTTGAATAGAAATTCGTATTTTAGGCTATCGTCATCTGTGAGGAAATAGGCGATGTCGTAGTATCGAATGGCTTGATCTAAATTTTGAGAAAGATGGTAGCATTCTGCCAAAGAACCATAAGCCTCTTTGTATTCTTTTTCTTTGTCAAAAAAAACGACCCGATGTAAGGCTTCAATTGCTTCATCAAATTCGCCTAAAGCGATGCGATCTTGTGCAAATTGGTAGGTCGTTGGTAAATCTTGTCCTTGTAGCGATAAATGAGCTAAAAGTATGGATAGGACGATGAGGAGTTTTTGCATTTTTAGAAATTTTTCTTGAAGTGTTGGCTAACTTTTTGGCGAAGTGCTTCTTTTTGGAGATTGTTGTGTTTCTTGGCAGACCGTACAGATCCCCAAATATTTCCTGTATAAAAGCCTAAGCCTATTGTACCAAAAATCCATCCTCTCCCACTTTTCACACCATCTTTGTTAAATCCCCGATACGATTGCCATGCCAATGCGCCTACCATAATAAAGCTAAAAATACCATCTTGCCAATCGCCCGTATATAATTTTCCTGTGCCTGGTACAAGTGTTGAGAACGCTCCTGCGACAAAGGGACTTTTTGAGCGCAAGTTCTCCCCATCTTCGATGCATTTTTCAAAGAATGCCGCTTCTTTCATGCCTGCCTGTTTCACCAAGTCTAAGGACAAATGTGCATCTTCCCAATTCATATTAAACACATACATACTTGTACTCGCAAACAATTTTTCTCGGCGAGGCAGTTGTGCTTGTTTCTCTTGTAAATAGAAATTGAGTTGGCTAAAATCTCTTAACAAAAAGAGGTCTTTGGTGTATCTTTTCGCAAAGGGCGCAGGAAATTCTGATAGGTTGTTGTTGTACAAACTTCTCGCTCTTTCTACGGATTTTTCTCGATTGCCGCTCAAACTAAAGGAGCGTATTATTTGTAGTTTAAGACTGTCTTGATTTCCTTCCTTCAAAAACAAAACCCGTTCATACTCTTTGACTGCCAAGTCGTATTGGTTGGAGGCAAAGAGGTAATTGGCAAATTGGAGGGAATGTTTTTGGTCATAGAGGTCTTGTGTTTGTGCAGAACTTAAGTTGCTGATACACATCAAGCTCAATATTAAACAGATTTTTACTATTTTCAACGTTAGATTTTTTAGTTCTTGGTACTGTAGTTCTTGGTTCTTAGTGCTGTCTTTTTTTGGTGCTTCTTTTTTTTCTAATAAGGAGAGAACGGTGGGTTGCTTCGTTGTGATGTTTGGTCCCGCTATTCGTTCTTATGGTGGCTTGCCTGCGCTGCGGGCAGACACATGGGTCTGCCCCTACTGCCAACGCTGCCACCATACCACTGCTATCGGGTCTATTTTGGATGGCTTGTACCTCTATATTCGGGTTTTGAATCACGGATTTTTTATGGATTCCACTGATTTTTTTTTGGAACGCTTTGCTGTGGGATTCGTGTATTAGTGTATTGGTTGATTAGGGAGTTAGTCTCTCCAGAAACTACTCAAACCACAAAAACGACTCAAACCACAAAAACTACAAAAACCACAAAAACTACAAAAACTACAAAAACTACAAAAACCACAAAAACTACAAAAACCACAAAAACTAAAGTACAGGATCAATGAGTAGATTTGTTGCTCGTTCTACTTCGTATTGGTGTCGGTTTAAGGAATTGCAGCGAGATAGGCGATCAAAGGTTTGTAGAAATCCTCTTAGAGGACCGTGTTTTTGGATGCATTGTAAGCCGTAGACGGAACAAGAGGGCGTAAAATTGCAGGAAGAACCATCTTGAGAGGATATGAATTTTTTGTAAAATAGGAACAATGTACCAAAAACTAATTTGACTTCATTATCACTTTTGAGATCCGCCATAGATTTGTAATTCGTGGTTTTTGGTGCATCAAAAAGTCCTTTTACAGAATTGACTTCTTCCTTATTTTGCGCCAACAGGCTGCTGCTCAAGAGTAGACAAATCAAAATTATATTTATCTTCATTATCCATTTCATTGACTTCAATATTTTTATAGGTAGTTACTTTGTAAAAATCTTTTTCTTCGGATGGAACGACTTGTATGACTTCTTGTGGAAAAGATAAGCCAAAGACATTCGTATAGTTTCTATAAAACTGTTTTGTTGTAATTTCTTCTTGTGGGCTGAAGAAAATGACGCCATACAGTGCTTTGTTTTTTTGGGAAATAATCGTTCTTCCGAAGTGCTCGGCTAATTGTTTGGGCGGGTCCCATGTGGTAATAACCAAATCTCCTGATTTTTCGACATCACTTATGGTAAAAGCCGTTCCTTTTAAGCCATAATTGTCGAGTTGTCCATTTAAAGCCAAGTTGAAGATGGAAAAACGATTGGAATTGGGCATTTTTTTGCGCTCGATATTGTTTTCTTTGTCGATGATGACCATTGTGGTATCAACCATAATGAGCGTTGTTTTCTCAGGAAATTCAATATCGTAGATTAGCTTATTGGTGTTTTTATCGTAGTAGGCTGTTCCAATGGTTAATTTGGAAGTGCCTTCTGCTGTTTTTTCTTTGATGGTAAAATCGACTTTGACTCGGAAAAAATCTTGGCCAAATAATGGCGTAAAAATGCCCCAACAGCAAGCGATAATTAGTGTAAATATTGTTGTTTTCAAGTTGATTAGGGTTTAAAAAACAACTGCCCGAAACGATATAATTGCTTCGGGCAGTTGGAATTGTAATCTTAAAAAAATTGGTAGTTCTATAGTGCAATCGAAATTCCACTACTAATACCACCAAGCACAACACCTGCAATAACTCCTATCCAATAAGAAGTTTTTTCGTCTTTGGTCTTGTCATCATTTATGGCTACGACAAAGAAACCAACTGGGCAACAGATAAGTCCCCAAGCAAAAGAAATCCAGTCCATGTTGTCGAAGCTGAAATCAGCCGCCATTAAAGAAGCAGAAGCATCAAAGTTGATTTTGTCAATACCTTGAAAATCTTCCCATTGCATGTTGTTTTCAGTAACATACTCTTCTAATTGGTCTAGTTCAGCCATTTCTACCTTTAGAGTTTGCTCGTCTAGTTGAAATAAATCTGCATTGTTGGCTTGTACAGCAGAGGCTGTTAAGAACAATGCCATGATAAATGTGAAAAGTTTTTTCATAGTCAAATGAGTTTAAAAATTAATTAAAATATGTCAAATTTATTGCTTTATTTTTTATTTATGTACTATAACTTCATAAAATTAGTAATTATTCTTGTTTTTTGAGGCAACATTCATATTATTTTATGTGAAGCTTACAAGTCGCTTTACATATATTAAAAGACGTATTTTGTTTCCAAAAGTTGCAAAAATTCGGTTTCAAAGTAAGTAAAAAAATTTAAACTTTCCAAATACACATAATCGACTCTATTACAAAGCTATAAACATACAAAATACAACTTATTCAATTAAAAATGCTGCTTTTTTGCGCTCTACACTTCTAAATTATGGTGGCTTCTCTTAAAAACATCTCCTCTTGTCTACCTTCAATAACTAAATGAACAGCATTTTTTTGGCTACTAAAGAAAAAATGATGGGTACAAAATCATTTTTCATTTCAAATTCGCTCAATAGCCAAATGACTAAACCTGTATAAGAAGTTGAGACCGTGCAAAATAGACCCGATAGTAGTGTTATAGCCTTCATTAGTTTAAGTAGTTTTTGTGGTTTAAGTAGTTTCTGTGGTTATGCGGTTCTGTCCTTGATAGATTGATAGGCTATAGTAGCGGATAGCGGGCCTTTCCGTCACGATGAAAGTGGAACTGTTCTCTCCTTTTTATTTTTTTAAGGAAAAAGGGACGAAAGAGCGAGGGAACAAAAGGGACGAGGGACGATGAGGACGAAGAAAGCTAGTGCGACGGGTACAAAATAATGTGGGAAATGTGAACGGGAAAAGCGAATGGTTAATTATTCCGTTTTTAACATGTTTTCTTGGCTTTTTGGGATAAAAACGCTTACTTTAGAGAGCGTTTCTAATCTTTTTGGATTGGTATTTGTTATCTCATTACCTCATAATTCCTTTCATTTTTACGACACATTTTATATGCGATTATTATTATCTGTTCTCTTATTGAGTTTTGTGTGCCAAGCTCAAACTCTTGAAAACTATGAAAATTTACGGTTGAGTGGTGACCTTACCAAAGATTTTACGACCTCTACTTCTGTAAAATTTGAACGAGATCAAAAAAAAGTTTCTAAAGAAAATGAAAAATCTATTCAAAAAGCAGAAAAACGATTTTATGAAGTAAGTCATTACAAAGTGGGCGAATTGTTGTTGAGTGGAAAGGTTTTGGTCAATGATCCGATTACGAATTATGTCAATAAAGTAGCGGATGAATTGCTGAAAGATGATCCAACCTTGCGTAAAAAAATCAGAATTTATACGGTAAAAAATCCTTCTGTAAACGCTTTTACAACGAATGATGGGATTATTTTAATCAATTGGGGTTTGTTGTCAAAGTTAGAAAATGAAGCGCAGTTGGCGTTTATTCTTTCTCATGAACTCATGCATTTTACGGAAGAACATGTGATTGATAATTTTATTGAGGCAGAAAAAATTGAGCAAGGCGTGGGCGTGTATCGTCGCCAATCCGATTTGGATCGTTTTACGGCTCGAACAAACTATAGTAAGGAATTGGAATCGGAAGCAGATATAAAAGGATTTGAGGTTTTTTTAAATAGCAATTACAAATTGAATGCGGCAATTGGTGCTTTTAATGTGTTGGCGTATGCCCATACGCCTTTTGCCAATAAGGTGTTTGATTTGTCTTTTTTTGATGTCGATACGAATTTTGTTTTGGCAGCCGATACGTTGTTTTTGCCCGATATTCAAGAACCCGAAGCGCACGAAGATGAAGATTCTGATACACATCCTGCATTGTCTGATCGCAAAATCAAAATGGAGTCATTGATTGAAAAACATGATGATACGCAACGCAAAGAATATTTGGTTTCTCAAACTGCTTTTAAACAAATTCAAAATCAAGCTCGTTTTGAGTTGAGTAAATTATTCTTGTATCGAACCTCTTATGAATATGGAATTTATCATACTTATTTGCTCTTACAAGATGCGCCCAATAATTTGTATTTGCACAAAAATATGTTGAAGGCTTTGTATGGTATTGCGAAGTTTAAAAACAATATGGATGGAAAAGAAAAAGAGGAGGACGATGATGGATTTGATTTTGATTCGACCATTACAGAAGATGACGAAGATGATGCGATTAGAGGACAAATCAATCAAGTCTTGCATTTATTTGAGGAAATTAGCGATGTAGAAGCAACAGTACTGGCTTTGGTCCAAGCGTGGAAGTATCAAGAAAAGTACACAAAAGAAGATATTGAAGTCAATCGAATTGTCCATGATTTGATACAAGAATTGGTGGTTGAACACAATTGGAAACGAGATAGTTTTCGCAAAAGAACGTTTGATAAAGATTCGAAAAGAGCCACTTTTGACTTGAATTTTATTCCTGCTGATAAAACCTTGAATACGACCTTAAGCACTACGTTAAAAAGTAAATCAAAAATCAAAAGAGAACGAAAAGAATTGAGTGATGAAGCGTATAGCGATATTCGTCAAAAAATTCGCAAAGAAGGTTACAATTTAGGCATCAAAAAAATGGTGGCAGTGAGTCCATTTTATCTAAAAATTGATGCTCGTGGCAAATATCCATTGGATTACTTAGCCTCTGAAGAAGCTCGTATAGACTTATCTGAACGCATTAAGGAAAATGCAAAATTATTGGATATGAATGTCAATATTTTGAATCCTCGTCAATTGTCTAAAAGATCATCTGATAAATTAGAAGATATTGCTTTTTTGAATTCTTGGATGTCCGAACGACTGGGTTATGGAAGTCTTGATATGGTGAGTATTGATTATAGTCGAGTACAAGAATTAATTAAAAAATATGGAACAGAGCATTTTTACTGGTCGGGTGCAGTGAACTTGAAGGAAAGAAACAATCATGGACTTTTTTCTTATTATTATTTAGCGTGTTTAGGGCCTTTTGCCCTTACTATTTTACCCACCATGCTGGGTCCCAACAAAACAACCTATTACTATTCAATGTTGTTTGATTTAGAAGAAGAAGATTTGCTAATTTACGACTACAATATTGTCCAACTCAAAGACAATAACGCCACGCTCAATTCTAATATTTACTATAATTTACTTCAAATTAGTAGCAAGCGTAAGAAACGTTAAGAGTGACAGGTGACGGGTGACGGGAGAACATTTTTTATTTAATTTATTGAATACTTTAGCTGATGAAATATTTATTATCTATCTTCTTTTTATTGTTATTTTTTGTTCAACAAGCTGAGGCACAAGTTCCAGGTTATCAAGGCAAACAGTTGTACGTGAGTTATGAGTTGATTCCTCATTTTTTTATATATTCTTTTGATAAATCTGGCAATGTCAAAAATCCACCAATAGCCATTCGTTTTTCCAATGAAACTAGTATTAATTATGTGATCAATCGTAGTTCTATTCTATCAGCAGATATTTCATTTCGACCAGATAGATTGTCTACATCAAGATATGACGAAAATACTTTTGACTATGTAGAAAAATTTTTCAGAACCCAAAGTCGGATTATTGGAGTTGGCATCAAGCATATGAATTTTACCCGTAAAGGATTTATTGCACCTGTAGGCAATTTTATTCAATTAAGAGGATTTTTAATTAATACCAAAGCCACGCCTTATGGTCAACCCAATGCTGTCACTAAGATTTCTACAGGTCCTACCCAAACTTATAATGATTTTGGTATTACACTAGCTTGGGGCTTCCAAACTGTTTGGTGGGCTAGGTTGGTTCCAAGTTATACTATAGGGCTATCTTACATTGTGACAAATCGAAATTTTATATCTTGGCTTGAAGATGACTACTCCGCAGATAGAAAGATAAGCAATCATGGTCTTGGCGGTATTCTACCTGGTCTCCTATTTACAGGAAAATTAGGCATTGGCATTTTATTATTTTAGCCCTAAATTACGAAACCACCTTAATTTTATTTTTCATCCAAGTTTCCTTGATTGGCACCAACCACTCCGTTTCCAACGCCGCCTTTGTTTTCACCAAATTGTTAAAAACCTTCGTATTGTCATCAAGCGTTCCAGCTTGCCACAACTCATTGAGTTTTGCCAATTCAAAATCGTGCATTTGTCCTTCCTCGCCCACATACACAATTTGGGTTCTTTTAAAAAAATCAATGGCTAAGACCTTGCCCAAATCTTGCACAAAATGCACAGAACTATCAATAGAACAACCACTTGCGCCCGCCTGTGTTTCATCCACGACCAACACTACAAATCGCTCATGGTAAATTCGCCCATAAGCTTTAAGGTTTTGCCCATGTGCCGCCCAATCCTTGACAAAACCTGCCAAAGCCTCATCAATAATCTCAATTTCCGCTTCCTCCAAATTGCGTTCTGCCTGATAAATCCACACCTTCGCATCGGGTGATAATACATTATAATCATCCATATTTCAATTTTTACTGCAAAAATAATACTTTTTTGGAGAGAACGGTAAATTGCTTCGTCGTAAAGCATGGGCCCGCTGTCCGCTACTACACCGAAGCCCTCCACAAGCCCAGCCATCGGTATAACGCTAGCATCGGGTCTATATTGAAAGGACAAAACCTTAGTAATAAGGAATGTGTACGACGTAAATTCTTAGATTAGATATGATATTTCTCAGAGAAATATCATATCCGTGATAACAGCATATTTCGTACCTCCTTAATAAGTAAGGAGATAATTTTAACTTCATCGAAAACACTTTAAAATTCATACAACTGCCACGACAAAAGCGTCCTGACAGTTGTATAAATAGTGTTATTATTTTTGTAAGATTTTCATTCCAGCTTTAAGAAGATCATCCATCACATTACCATCGCCATCTGCATCAAGAAGTTTTCCGAGTACGCCTCCGAGTCCACTACCTTGTTGCTGCTGTTGTTGTTGACCTCCCATCAAGACTTTTGCAAGACCACCGAGATCAAGACCACTTGACTTTTGCGTTTGCCCGACAACCCCCATGATAACAGGAGCAATTAGCTGCATCAACACACCCGATTTGAAGATATCCAATCCGCTCATTTGTTGTATGACCTGAGCTGCTTCAAGCTGACGTTTTCCTAATAAATGATTGACGATACCTGTCCCATTCATTGTCTTAGGGTTTTGCACTTTTTTCTTTCCGCCAAGTACATCCATAAGGTTTCCAAGAATACCACCACTATGATCTTTTTTGATTGCTCCGAATAAGCCACTACCACTTTGTGTATTGTTGGCGTTCTTAGTAATGGCATTCAACAGAAGTTCGGAGATACCTTGTGTGGCTTTTTTTACTTGATTCGGATCTTGTGCGCCTAATTGCTTAGACAACTGTATGATAACGTCATCGTTAAGATGTCTGGCAATTTCGTTCATTAAATTTGACATTGTATTTTATATTTTTTATGTGATTGACTGTGAGTAAGGAGACGATTTTAGTGGAACGAAAGGGACGTAGTAATTGTCTTATTATCAATTGTTTACGTTTTTTTATATTTATTTTTTTATCCACCCACTTACAGTCAAATTAAATAAAACTTTTGAATAAAGAAATCCCTCGTTGCGCCCATGAAAAATAGCCCTGATAGTAGTGGTTGGATGCTGCCGTTTCGGTTCACTTGTGGAAATGAAAGGCATTTTGGAAATGCCTTCCAATACGGTACAGTACGTGAAAAAATGAAAGGCATCTTTGAGATGCCATCCATTAGCGGATAGCAGGACTAAATGTAACGACGAAGCGACAAACCTTTCGCTCCTATTTATTATAAAAAATTGTAACAATAAAGTAAAGCATTTATTCCATTGACTGCTCGATCAACTCTGCAATATCCAACACTTTGATATTACTTTCTTGCTCTTTCAAGCCATCCGTCAACATCGTATTGCAGAAAGGACAAGCCGACGCCACTACGCTCGGTTGCGCTTCGGTAATGTCTTTGGTGCGTTCTTGATTGACCCTTAACGAGCCTTTTTCTTCCTCTTTGAACATCTGCGCTCCACCTGCACCACAACACAGACCTTTCGATTTGCAACGCTTCAATTCAATCAAAACCCCATCCAACAATTCCAAGACTTTGCGAGGTGCTTCGTAGATTTGATTGGCTCTGCCCAAATAACAAGAATCGTGGTAAGAGATGCGTTTACCCTTGAAAGAGCCACCACCTTTGAGTCTAATTTTACCTTCATCAATCAGTGATTGCAAAAATTGCGTGTGGTGAATGACCTCATAATTTCCCCCCAATGGCGGGTATTCATTTTTCAATGTATTAAAGCAATGCGGACAAGCCGTCACAATTTTTTTGACCTTATACATGTTCATCACCTCAATGTTTTGCAAGGCCATCATTTGGAACAAAAATTCGTTTCCGCTTCGTCTCGCTGGATCGCCTGTACAACTTTCTTCCTCGCCCAAAATCGCAAAATCCACGCCCACTTTGTTCAATATCTTGACAAAAGCCTTCGTAATCATCTGCGCTCGCTGGTCAAAACTTCCTGCACAACCCACCCAAAACAACACTTCGGGCTGCTTTCCTTCGGCAGCTAAATCTGCCATTTTTGGTACTTTTACACTCATAAACTCATTTTTTCATTATGTGGTGCAAATATAATGGATTTTGTTGGTTTTTTTTAGTGCTGTGGTACTTGGTGCCGTTGAGCTGTGGTTTATTTGTGCCGTTGTGCTGTGGTTGAGTGAACCGCAACTACAGCACCAAGAACTACGGCACCACAGCACTAAAAAACCAACTGACGATAGACAACCGTTCCCTCCGCCCCATCTCCATCAGGCGTCCAAAATTCCAAAAAAACTTTTCCATCTTTGAGATAGATTAATTTGGCAAATCCTTTTTGAGAATACGTAAAATTGGCAGCTTTACCCCGACGAGCATAACTTTTCTTACTCCCTGCTCCACTCGTGATAAAATGGTTGTTGTCCTTCTTAAAATACTGCAAAATATGCTCATGTCCATTGGCATAAATCAGATTGTCGTGCGTTTTTAAGACCTCAAGCATCTTCTTAATATAATCTCGATAAATTTTATGCGGCATATCTTGTGGATGCCCTACAAATTTTCGCAAACCCACATACACGCTCCCTAAAACAGGTAGAGGAATCCAAGCTTTTTTGTTAAGGTCTGTAAGCGGAAATAAGTGTGATTTTACAGGATGATGCCCGCCATGCGTTCCTGTCGATAAGATTGGGTGGTGTGCCACCATCAAGATTTTTTTGTCTTTATTGCGTTCTATTGTCGCCTGCACTTCCTGAATATATTGCAAATCCTTGTCGATTACTTTACAAGTGGATGTCGCTTTATCCACCTCGTAATGTCCGTTCAAATACCATTCACTGTCCAAAGCGACCAATACAATATCATCGGTCAAGTGAATTTCTTGTGGTCCTGGGCATGCATTGTCAGGCACAAAAATATTATTGTCCTTTTCCAAATAGGACTCGATGTATTTTTCCTCCCGTTGCACCGCTTTCAACCCTCCCACTTGGCTTCGATTCCAATCGTGATTGCCTGGTACAAAGAACGGACTTCCTTGATAATTTTTTAAAATATTGAGACTTTCGTTTATTCTTTTTTCAGCTTTTTGGCGAGCTGCTTTATCCGATTTGTCGGGCAGTCCAAAATCATAGATATTGTCTCCCAAAAAAACAACTGCACTTTTTTCTCCTGATTTTTGAAGGCTATTTTCCAAGAGTTTTAGATTGGGTTCTTGCGTTTCCAAATTGGGTTTTCCACAATCGCCTATCAAAAATATTTCGTAAGCGATATTATTTGGTTTACAGTCGGCAGCGATTGGCTCGGCTCGTTGGGATTTCTCATAAAAGGGTTTGGAACTGCCGCATGCCATAATTGTGAGAATCGTGAATAGTAGCAATATATTTTTTAAATGGTTCATTTTTGAGTTTTTAGAACCAAATTTACGATTTCTTTGGAATTATTTAAAGAATAAATATAAGGAGCGAAAGGTAAAGTGCTTCGTCGTTACGTTTAGGCCTGCTATCCGTTCTTATGGCAAGTAGACTTGGTAAAAGGCAAGAACCACAAAAACTACACAAACTACTTAAACCACAAAAACTACTTGCCATACCACTGCTATCAGGGCTATTTTTCATGGTCTTAACTACTGACAAGAATAATTATTTAACTTAAATGTAGTTGTAGCTAAATAGCACAAACAGCAAAAGCAGCTATTTATAAATAAATAGCTGCTTTTGCTGTTTGTTGATTTCGTAATTAATAATATTAACGCTTCGATATTTATCTGGGGAACATACTGAAATAAAAGGTTAATAAATATAATTCAATAGTATCAATTCCGAAAATCAAGTAATAAAAAAATTATTTTAACAACCCGCTTCCAACACCGATCTGTAGGCAGCAAGATTCCAGTCACAAGTGAAAACATCTTCCAAAACGCTCAAATAAGATTCGAAAGCTTGTATTACTTGTTCCCAGTTTGCAGCTGTTGAACTGTTTAAAAAAGTACCAATTGTACATCCTAAATAGTCAAGTGCATATATTGAACCTAATGTTCCAGAAGCTGGTACATTAACACAACCACCACCATTTGGATTAGCATTTACATAATTAGGAATACTAATATTAGCGAATGAAAGGATACCTTCAAGGTCTGATTTATAGTCCTCAAAGCTATTTTGAACTGCTGTAGAGCTAGAATTGTATCCGCATTTGTAGCTACGTAGGTCTAAAATCAAACCATCAAGTGCTGTAACTATCTGACCTTGTATGGCTCCATTACAAGGAATCCCTTTGTTAATTGCATTAGCATTAGTAGCAATCTTTTTGTTAACAACATCACCATTAGATGCTTCAACAGTCTCCACTATAGTCTCCAATTCATTGATAGATTCTTTACCACAAGAGGTAAAAAAGATAAAAGAAGTTAAGATTAATAATAAACTTAAAGAAATAGAATTTGTTGTGAACGTTTTCATAATAAATAAATTTTAAATTTACGGTTCAGTATGATTTCAGTTGGCTAAAAGCCTAAATACCAAAGATTGTATTAACAACATCAGATATACAGATATTGTTTTATGAAATAGCAAAAAAATAAAAAAAATTTTATATTCTTAAAAATATTTATTCATTAGACGATATAAAATACTGCTAAAAAAAACATTCACAAATTTGCTTTTTTAATATTAAAACTTGAATTGTATTGTTTGATTTGGGACTTAAAATATAAGTATTTTCAATGGCTTTTTTTTTATTATGCTCCTACCACATACTTCACTCGATGCGCTTCCGTCGTATCAGGAATTTGAAGACGCTTTATCATTCGTTCTACAACTTTACGAGGGACAATAGCTTCTCTCCCTTCGTTTTGGGCAATTAACGTTTTGTAAGGTGGCTCGATATAAATGATGTTGATACGAGCTTTATAAGTCGTAAACAAACCGATGATAGTGGAGCGAACTTGACGAGTAATATTCGTGGCATTCCAAACGAACGATTCTTTTTTTCGCAAATGCACCCTCGCTTGTTCTTTCGCTGCTTGTATGACTTTTCCTTGTTCTCCTTTGGGCGAAATTTTGAGTTGGCGACGGAGTTCATCTAAAGAAATAATGGGCAAACCTTTTAGATTTTTTTGAACATACGTATCTTTTCCTGCGCCTGGCAAAGCCGACATCACAGTAACTTGGGCTTCGGCTTCATTGTCATAAGGTTCATAAAAACGATTGCTTTCGGGGCTGTTAAAATACGTAAAACGAGCCATATCAGAAGAAAAAGGATAGGGTATTTCAAAACAATTTAAGTCCTCACTTCTTTCTCTAAACAATTCAATTCTAAATAATAATTCGTCTTTATCCGCACAAATACGCCCTTTCAAATCAGCTTCGGATAAAATAGACAAATGCTTTAAATTCGTCGTTTCAGCAGCAGTAATAATCGCTTTTTCAGGATTCCGCTTTGCATCAAACCACAACGGCAATCCGTGATAACGCACCAAACTCACGACTCGCTCTCGCAACGCAAAAGGAATCTCATGCCAAACTTCCTTCCACAGCAATTGACGGGTCATCAACGAACCGACTACGGCATGTTTGGGCGAGGTAATGCGTCCATCCATTTCGGTACGAGTACAAGTTCCTTTGCCGATGTCGTGCAAAAGAGCAGAAAGAAATAGTACAGAACGATTCGTTTCATTTAGTTCCTGCCATTCCCTTAATTGCATTAGTTCTTCACAAACCATTTTGGTATGTATCCAGACATTGCCTTCTGCGTGATAGATCGGACTTTGTGGAGTCGCTTCTAAGACTTCGAAGTAGTCATATTTTTGGTAAATACTGTCCCAATTGATTGATTGATTGGGTTGAGGACAGTGTTTGTATCGCCAAACCATATTAGTTATTTTAGTTTTTTTTTAAGTCCATTTAAGTTTTTCTATAGCCTATAACTATTCATCACCCGTCACTCGTCACCCGTCACTCGCCCCTCCAAAGAAAATATGTCAATCCCCTCTTTCAGTTGATTGGCAATAATCGGACGATTCAGCCAATGACCTTCGGAATTGAGGACCGCACTTAGAAAGCTGTGGCGTACAAATTTATAGCGTTCGGTAACTTCGTTTTCCGTTTCTATTTTGAGGTACAAACCTTCCATCAAATTCTTATTATCGGTTTCTTTGAGGACTTGCGCTTCGTCTAAATTCTTTGCTTGGGCAAGATTTTTTAGAGTTTCAAGGTGTTGGTCATCAATAAAATAGGATTGTGTAACGAGGTCTTGTAGCATTTTCTTTTTGTGGTCTGTCCCTGCATACAATACTTTGACGGACTCAATAAAAGGATAATCTTTGAGCATTTCTTGTCGTTGTTTTGTACTTAGAAAAATCCCTGTTTCAGTATCCAAAATATCAAACTCCATAAAATAGTGCGTGAGTTGATTGTAAAATACGGTGTGTTTGGCGTACAACCATTCGCCATACATAATATATCGTTTGCCCAAGAGTTCCCACAATTTTGGGGCGTGTACATTTCCCCATGTTTTAAAAAGATTGAAGTGCTTTTCTCTCGGTCCGCCTGTTAGGTAATGCCCTCGACTTTGTAAACGCAATTCGCCCCAATCGGTAAAACTGATACCACTATTCGCTCCGTCCATTTTTTCTTCGATGACGAGGTACTGTCCTTTAATATTTTTATAAGGAACATTGTCTAACTCCTCATCTCCTTGTTGAAAACGAGAGCCTTCGATGTGATGAGTTCTCGGATATTTATTTATTTGTATCATTGTTTTTTTATTATTGATTTTGATTTGGAGCGAATGTTTTGTTCCTTCGTCGTCACGTTTAGGCCCGCTATCCATTACAATACCAAGCCGTCTTTGATTTAAGTAGTTTAAGTGATTTTTGTAGTTTTTGCCTTTCGCTTTGGTATTTTCATTACTATCGGGGCTATTTTGCATGGTCTCAACTTCTATTGACCCATACATTTTTTGTTTGCTATCCACATCACTTTTACAAAGCAAAACCAAATTATTTCACTATCTAAAATTCTTTGTGTCCTTTGCGTGAATTGAATTATAATTGCTATGACAAATACTTGGAACAGTGAATTTTAAAAGATAGTTCCTTTTATAACTTTACAAGAACAATTAAGTGATTGGATAGTAGTCCTAAGCCTGTTTTCTGCCTATTTCGATGCATTTTTCTTATTCTTCTGTCGTGAGTGCTACCAACTTTTTGTTGAATAGGTCGTTATTACCTTCAGATAAGTGAAAGTTTTCCTCTGATATAGGCAGCAGCGATTTTTGTGTAGTATCTTTGTGTTATCGTCATTTTTTTCGATTACTTTTGTCGATTGACAAATTTGTGTGTTAGTGCTTCTGTGGTTGAGACCATCCAAAATAGCCCTGATAGCAGTGGTATGGCTTTTGGTTTTTGTGGTTTAAGTAGTTTTTGTAGTTTATGTGGTTGCATCTCGACTCCGCTCGATAACCAGTAAAAGCCATAAGAACGGATAGCAGGACTGAGCGTCACGACGAAGCGACTGACCTTTCGCTCCTTTTTAGAAAAAAACTAATATGCCAAAATCACTAATTTACCAATAAATGAATCGTCCAATTAGTTCCATAAATATGAAAACATTCTTTATTTTTTTGTCCTTATTTTTTTCGATTGCGCTCTTTTCACAAGACCTTGAAGAATTGATTATACGAGGGCCTTATTTGCAAAATGCGACGTCGGAAAGTGTTGTGATTCGATGGCGCACGGAAACGCTGATGCAATCGCACATTCATTATGGCATAGATTATGAGAATCTTTCTGAACATATTTTTCTCAATAACTCGACGACAGAACACGAAGTTCTTATAGAAAATTTACCTCCCGATACTCGTTATTTTTATACGATTTGTTCGAGTGAAACGAATTGTTTGGAGTATGATGGAACCTATCGTTTTTATACGAATCCGCCTATTGGTACAAATGATAAATACAACTTTTGGATATTGGGCGATGCAGGCACAAAAAACCTTGATCAAATTTTAGTGAGGGATGCGTTTTATGATTTTATGGGTGATGAACGCATTGATGCGTCAATTTGGCTGGGCGATAATGCGTATAATTTGGGAACAGATAGCGATCATCAATTGGGTGTTTTCAATGCTTATCCTAAACATATTCGACAGGCGTGTTCTTGGCTTACGATTGGGAATCACGAGCTTTGGAATGGCGAGACATTCTCCAATCCTCCAACTGGGCCATATTACAATATATTCACTTTTCCTGTTAATGGCGAAGCGGGTGGCGTCCCTTCCGAAACAGAAGCATACTACTCTTTTGATTATGGAAATGTTCATTTTGTGTGTATGAATTCAGAAGATTTCGGGCGAGATTCTACAAATGCAATGGGCTTATGGCTCAAAGAAGATTTACTCCAAAACGAACAAGATTGGGTGGTTGCCTACTTTCATTCACCGCCTTATACGAGAGGTTCGCACAATTCCGATTACGAGTATGAATCCTACGAAATGCGGGAACAATTCAATCCTATTTTTGAGCGTTATGGTGTCGATTTGGTTTTGGCAGGACACAGCCATTGCTATGAACGCTCGAATTTAATGCAAGGACACTATGGACAATCTAATACGTTTAATCCAGAAAAGTATGTATTAAATGGCACAACAGGTCATTTAGACAAAGGACAAGCCTATCGCAAAAACCCCAATGATCCTAAAGGCACTGTTTATGTGACTATGGGCTGTTCGGGTCGGGCAAAAGTGGGTATGAATGATTTCCCCCATCCAATGGCGCAATACGCTATTGATAAAATGTTAGGCTCTATGTTGATGCAAGTACATGGCGATACGCTCACCGCAAGTTTTGTCGATACATCGAGTACGGTCATAGATTATTTTCAGATGATTAAAGACCCGACGGTTGATTTAACCACCGTTCCCAATGTACAAATATATCCTAAAGCAGATTTTCATTTTGGTCCCACACAAGTAAACATCGAAGCACAGTATGAGGACGAAGAAAACATTTCGATTTATTATACTACGGATGGCAGCGTTCCGACCACTGCATCTATACCATATACGAACCCTTTTTTATTATATGAATCATCGACAGTCTATGCGCTGGCTTGTAACGAAGCGGGTTCGTGCAATTTAAAAAGCAAAGATTACGTACTCCAAGATTCTTTAGATTTCAATCTGCCAAATTGGGCGACTTCCGTTTATTTCCAAGCCAATCCCAATCCCAATAATGGACACGTATACCTTCAACACAATTTGCCTTCTACCGCACAAAGCACCCTAAATATTTACAACCTCAATGGCACTTTACAAAAATCACAACAAGCCATAAATTTTGCGCCCTTACAATATTACATAGACCTCACTACTTACCCAAAAGGTTTGTATATTGTGGAGCTGATTGTCAATGGTGTAAATGTAGGAACGGAGAAGGTTCTTTTGGTCGATTAAGTTGGTGCTGTGGTGCCGTAGTTCTTGGTGCTGTAGTTGCTGCTCTATAACCACAACACTAAGAAACTCTACAACACAATAGCACTAAAAAAATAACACAACAGCACTAAAAAACTACAGCACCAAGAACCAAGAACCAAGAACTAAAAAAAGAAAAATGAGACCAGACATAAACAAAGTACCTAACTTTTATCAACGCTATGTTGAATTAATCGAAAACGAAAATATCGTCAAGGACTTAGAGACAGGACGTTCAGACCTATTATCTTTATACGAATCCATCTCCGAGCAATCCGCAAATTATGCCTATGCTCCTGACAAATGGACGATCAAAGAAATCTTGATGCACCTCATCGACACCGAGCGAGTGATGTCCTATCGAGCGATGCGTTTTGCCCGCAAAGACGAGACGGCGTTGCCAGGCTTCGACCAAGACGTTTTTGTGAACAACACCAATCCCGACCTCTACCAACTCCAAGATTTGGTAGCGGAATACAAAGCCGTTCGCCAATCCACGATACTACTCTTCAAAAATATGCCCGAAGCCAATCTGTCCCATAGCGGCACAGCGAGTGGTCATCCCATCACCGTCCTCACCTTAGCCTTCATCATTGCAGGTCATGAAAAGCACCATTTGGCGGTGATTCGAGAGCGTTATGGCGTGGTTTTGAGTTGATTTTTTGTTGTATCTTTGCATCATTAGGAGAGAACGGTGGAGTGCTTCGTCGTCACGTTTGGGCCCGCTATCCGCTACTATAGCTTAGGAACAACCTATTTATCAAGGCATCCCCAAACAGAACTGTACGGACAAGGCATGCCTTGTCCCAACAATATGAACCAGAAAACCAAAGAAAGCTATAACGCTACTATCGGGTCTATTTTTAGGCTGTCTCAACGTTCTTACTCCACACCAAGACCAAGCTAAATAATACGAATATGTCATTAAAACGCACAGAAAACTTAGAGGGAACGATGCAATCTTTAGATATTATGCCATTATCTATTGATTTGTTGAATGAATTTTATGTCAATACGATTGAAGGACGGGGTGACAATCCTATTAAACATATAGAGCGACTAATACTCAATAATACCAACGATACACCTAAACATATCTTATTTTCAGGTTATAGAGGTTGTGGAAAAACAACAGAGTTAAATTATCTGACCAAAAGTTTAGTAGAAAAAGGGATATTTGTTATCAATTTTTCAGTTTATAAAGAATTAGATCCTGTTACTATTAACCATGTGGATCTTTATATTGTTTTGATGGAAAAATTGCTAAAGTTATCTAAAGAAAAAGGTTTAAAAATTGATGATGCTTTTGTTGAAAAACTAAAACTTTGGACGGAAACAGATGAAATCAGAACCATTAAATCTTTAGAAGGTTCAGTCGGAGTCGAAGCAAAAGCGGGTGTTGAAGTAAAAAAAGGTATTCCTTTCCTTGCCAAGTTTTTTGGCAGTTTAAGTGCTTCTGTAAAAGCAAGTGGTTCTTACAAAAAAGAAATTACTTCTAAAATTGAACCTAAACTTTTTGAGCTTATTGGCAACGTTAATTTGCTTATAGGTATTGTTAAAAGACAACTTTGGAAAGAGAATATTCAAAATCTATTGATTATCATTGAAGATTTAGATAAATTAGACATTCCAAAAGCACAAGAATTATTTTATGACTACTCACCCTTTTTAAATCAGATTGCTGCTAATACAATTTTTACATTTCCTATATCTTTACTTTACCATACCAAGTTCAACACAATTAAAAGCTATTTTAGTGATATTTGTGAACTTCCAACTATCAAAGTTTTTAATAGAGATGGTTCACCCAACAAAGAAGGCAGAGAAATTTTGCGAAAAATTGTAGGACGAAGAATGAGCCTTGACCTTTTTGAAGAAGACGTTTTAGAATCTTTTTTGGTCAAAAGTGGGGGCTGTATTCGTGATTTATTTAGAATGCTTTTAACGGCTTCTTCACGGGCATTGGACTATGAAAAAGAAAAAATAAGCCGTAAAGAATACTGCAAAGCCTATTGGCGACTACGCAACGAATATGCGAACTCCATTGCCGAAAAAAGACAAGATGGTGAGGTCATTAAATATGAGGAATATATCAAAGCCCTTATACTAACCTATGAATCAGCAGACAAAACGCCTCCCAATAGCAATGCCGTTTTAGACCTTCGACAAAACCTTTGTATTCTCTCTTATAATGATACCCAATGGTTTGACTTACATCCTGTGGTAAAAGATTTTTTAATTGACAAAGAAAGTATTAAAGCCGATGGAGCCGACCCACACAAATGCACTGCTTAATGAAGAGTATCTTTCTAAAGTAAACGAAGTCGTTAACTTTCTATCCAGAAAACAAGATTTTGGCTTGCTTTTTTGTACATCCGACAATTTCCGCCTACGCAAAGAGGTCAATAAACAAGTCATTGCTAAATTAGCCCTAAAAGGCATTGCGATAAAAGATATATTCGTCGAAGATACTGAGCATTTTACGCCCTTCTCTGACCAATTCAAGGCCCATTTACAAGAAAACAAAAATTTAAAAGGGCTGATTCTCAATAACTTGGACTATTTGATAGATACCTATCCCGATGCCTTATATACTTTTAATCAATCCAGAGACATTCTAACCAAGCTCAAAATAGTCTTGGTTATCTGGATTAAGCAAGAAGATATAGCTCGTTTTGCCACCTCTGCCCAAGACATTTTCAGCTTTCGCACCATCTCCACCATCGAGTTCCCCGACATTCCCTTTCACCAAAGCAATGAACGCTTAGAAAGTCGCTTTTCAGAAAACTACCAAACCAACGAAGAATACGAAAAAATAAAACTAAATATAGGACTCTATGAACGACAACTAAAAGAAGCCGAAGAAAGTGGTTATCCCATCAACCGCACCATTCAGGAATTAGTCATTCCACTTTATGCGAGCTATATTGATTATCACATTTTTGATAAGGCAAAGGAATTGTATTTGAAATATGAAACAAAATTGCAAGAGAATAATCTTGGCCATTTAAGATTAAAGTTTGATTATTTAGAAGAGAATAGATTTTTTCAAGAAGCAATTGAAATTGGAGAAAAAATAGCTTCAATTGAAATTAAAAAAGAAGACCATAAACAATTGGCAGGTACATATGATAATATAGCAAGTGTTTATAAAAAATTAGGACAATTTCAAAAAGCTTTAGATTTTAATTTAAAAACGATTGAGATTTTACAAGAAAATTTTGATAACAAAGATTCCTCTCTTGTTACCTCTTACAATAATATTGCAAGTACTTATGAAAATTTAGGGCAATTTCAAAAGGCTTTAGAATTTTATTTAAAGGCTATTGAGATTAAAGAAGAAATCTCTGATTATAAAGATCCTACACTTGCCACCTATTACAATAATATTGCAGGTACTTACTATTATTTAGGACAATTTCAAAAGGCACTAAAATTTTATTTAAAAGCTATTAAAATACAACAAGAAATTTTGGATGATAAACATCCTAACATTGCTACCTCTTACAATAACATTGCTTTAACATATAACAATTTAGAAAAATTTGAAAAGGCATTAGAATCTCAGTTAAAAGCTATTAAAATCAGACAAAAAATTTTGAACGATAAACATCCTGATATTGCTACTTCTTACAATAATATTGCTTTAACATATAATGATTTAGGACAATTTCAAAAAGCTTTAGAATTTCAGTTAAAAGCTATTAATATTCTACAAGAAATTTTTGATAAAAATCATCCTAATCTTGCAAACTTTTACAATAATATTGCTGCTACTTACTTTTCTTTAGGACAGATGAAAAATGCTTTTGACTATAGTAAAAAGGCAATGGCTATTATGGAACATCCACAAAATAAAGATTTACCTACTTATCAAGATATAAAGAAATTTTTTGCTTTTTATAAAAGCAAGATGCCTAAGTTTGTTGGAAAAAAGCCTGGTCGTAATGAGCCTTGTCATTGTGGGAGTGGGAAGAA
>ENA-ORXM01002184-ORXM01002184.1-marine-metagenome-genome-assembly--contig:-NODE-2184-length-23793-cov-3.992874_pt1 | contig 23793 bp, 24 predicted proteins | sample MGYA00237867_ERZ511480 | MGnify/ENA primary metagenome ERZ511480 (study PRJEB26309, sample SAMN06266103) | marine metagenome | isolation source: Algal blade | place: United Kingdom:Sidmouth, United... | reverse complement strand
ATTAAGAAAAGCGCGATTGTCCAATAATGTAAGGTTCTGATTTTCCAACCTTTGGTTAAGTGACAACTGTTCTTCTTTGGCATTTTCCTCTGCGGTAGAGTTCCGGGCGGTTACCATAATACCTTCGGCCAATGGGGTAATGAGCGATTGGAACCATAAGGTTTCGCCATTTATGAGGATTTGTCTGTCTAGATTAATTTTTTCTTTATTCTGAAAACAGCTTATCAATTTTTCAAATTCACCATTTAACATTAAAAAGGGAAAAACTTCGGATATAGGTTTTCCTGTTATATACTCTGGAGCTAGTCCTAAATAGTCACGGTTACATTCATTGGCAAATACTATCTTAAAATCCTTAATGTTTTTTTGATCATCATAAATAGGTTCATAGTAGTTTACAATATTGTCCGTGGTAGCCAGCACACTTCTTAAGAAACTTTCTGAACGGCGTATCCTAACCTTGTTTCTATAAATTTTTAAAAATGCCAATACAAATACCAACAAGGAAAAGAAGGCCAGTAATAAAGACGTAAGAGGCGCTAGATATTTGTTGGAATCATACTCTTCTCTAGTTTTCTTGATAGATAAACGTTCCTCTGCCAACATCTGATTTCTGATGTTCCTTATGCGGTAGAGGGTAAAGTTAATATCGCTTTTCTTTGTTCTTTCAGACTCGCTTACGCTATTAACGGGTGCATTAGGATGATCTCCTAACACTTTTAGCTCCTGATGTAAAGAATCTAGTAGCGTCCTCATAGGAGCCAAACGCGTTTGTTGAGAAGCGTTGCCCTCTGTTAACTGGTCTAAGGTTTTAAGTATGGTTTCGCCTTCTTCAACATAATCATCAAATACTGTAGAGTTTCCTTTTGAGTTTTGAAGTTGTTTTCTGAATTCTTCGGATTCCGCCTGGGTGGAATGTGCGGATAGCTCGCTAATAGCATTGTTTACTTGTAAGGTATGGGCCACCTTTTCCGCTAGATCCTGCATGCGCATAATTTGATAATACGCCATGCTGGCCGTAAAAAGGATGATTACGAAAGCAATAAAAAGTAATACGATATAGGTTTTTGAAGAAGAATATATTCGTTTAAAATCCATAAGCTCTAGATGCGGAAAAGAAAGGTGTCTTTATTAAGGTTGGAGGTGTGGTATTGCCAATTTAGCTGCAATATTTTCTCTACCGAGCTTTGCAATTTAACAAAGTTATTGGGCTTATTTAGATAAATGTTTGCTCCATTAAGGAAAGTTTCCTCTATATCTTTTTCTGAGGAGGAAGTAGAATAGATGGCAATACATAGGTCCTTTAAATCCGGGTTCTCCCGTATTTCTTTTAAACATTGCATCCCGTTTTTTATGGGCATGTTCAAATCCAGAAAAATAAGATTGGGTAAAACAATATTTGGCAAGGTTAGGTAATCCATTAATTCCTGACCGTGTTTAAAAAGGGATAGTTTGGTTCTAATACCAATTTCATCAATAGCCTCACTGAAAAGCATTCTGTCATCTTCGTCATCATCTGCAAGTACAATGTTCAACAGTTTATTATCCATAAGTACGGGTTACGTTTTGGGGTTAACGGTGTAGTTAATTTTCTTTTTCATAATACGCTGAAAACTGCTGGGCGTAAGACCGGTAGTTTTTTTGAATTGCCCTGATAAATGGGCAACGCTACTGTAATTCAGTTGAAATGCAATTTCCGTAAGGGTAAGATCCGTATTGCAAATCAGCTCTTTTGCCAAGTCTACCTTACGTAAAATTATATAGTTCTCTATTGATGTATAGGTGCTCTCCGAAAAAACAGAGGATAAATGGGCATAGGAATAATGAAGCGTATCTGACAGATAACTAGATACCTTAACAGATTTTAAGTCTTTGTTCTTCAACAGTTCATCAATAGCATTTTTAATACGCTCTACTAATGTAATCTTTTGACCGTCAAGTATTTCTATACCATATCTTCTTAAAGAATTGGCAAGCGCAATTCTGTCCTCATCAGAAAGCTTTCCTTTTATGTTTACCTCTCCTAGGCTTCCTAAGGAATATGTAATGTCATAAGCATCTAAATGTTCTTTTAATAAGGTTTTACATGCCAAATCAAAATCATACTTTACGAAAAAAGTCATATAATAAAATACAGTTTTATGCGCTATTTTACGCTATACGAAAGATATGTTTTTATTTTTAAAAACTGAGGCTTTGTAACTAGTTGCGTGCTAAAACGTACAAATTTGGTCTTTTCTTCTGTTTCATAATCATTTTTTGTAGTTGAACAGAAACGGAAGTAGTGGTTGCGGGCTCTTTTTTGAAGAAATAGGATATAAGAAAACTAGATTTTACCTACATAAACAAAAAAGTGGGCGGTTCCTTAAAGAACCGCCCACTTTAGCAATTAACCAAAATAAAATTTTAATTATCGTCTACCGCATCTTCAATACCATCTTCAACATCTTCGGCGCCTTCTTCAATGGCATCTCCAGTGTCATCAATAGCATCTTCAATTTTGTCACCGGCATCTTTGTTTTCTTCTCTACAGCTTGTAAGTGTAGATAGAGATGCGGTCATAAGAAAAATAGACATTATATATAATATACGTTTCATGTGTTCTGATTTTATAGATTATTAAATTTTATACGGTTTTCTTTCCTGTGAATAATGAAATCACGAATAGGATAAGAAAAATAAAGAATAATACTTGGGCGATACTTGCAGCTCCAGCTGCTATTCCACCAAATCCAAATATTGCGGCTATAATTGCCAATATAACAAAAGTGACTGTCCAACGTAACATAGTATGTAGTTTTTAGATTAGTAATTTTAATGTCGTTTTTATCCGACTTCTATACTACAAAGATGCACTATATTGATAGGTTGACTTAGCGCTAAAAATTTAGATTTTACCTTTAAACAATAAGGACGGCAGCTAATCTCATGCACTACCGATATGAGATCAATTTTAATTGCTTAGGTTGATACTGTTGCTAAAAAGAAGATCGTGTAAGGTAGTTGGAAGAAAATCTTCTCGGTCCGAAACAGATAAATTTTCATAAGAAGTAGATTCCATAGTATCAAAAAAATCTTCTGATACTGGCTCAGCTTTCAAAATATACGTAGCCGCATCCGTATCTATTTCACGAATGGTTATTTTATGGTCTAACCATGCGTTTTGTTGGTAACTTGGTACTATAATAGGCATTTGGTCTCCAATATTATGTACTTCCGCAAATGTACTGTTAGCATTATCCGTTATAATAGCACTGGTTTTAAAACCATCTTCCAACTCGTTGCTGATACCTGCAAGGCTAAACGGTTCGCCGGATTCTTGGGTGATATGAAAAAACAGTAGTTCTCCATCTGCGATAAATGTGGTGAAAAATCCGGTAACGATAAGTAAACATCTATCTGTATCATCCGTATGTGCATACCATGGTTTGGTCTGTAAAGAAGCAAAGGGTATGGTTAGCGTATTAACATGTTTTTGAAAAACGGACCAATCTCCTTGAAACTTCTTAGGCAGAATTCCCCAAATAGATGTGGCAATGGTATCTTGCTGTTTTGATGTTATGATTGGAACGGTACTTTCTTCAAGTCCGTTTATAATTTCTTTAGGTTTATAGATATCGGGAAATTGAAAAAGGGCTTCATATGTCTCTTCAATCTGCTGTCTATCTGCCCTAATGGATAATTTATTGAACATTGATATCTTTATTTTATTATTAAAATGTAAAAAAGGGATGCAATTGCATCCCTTTTAATTTTCTCGACTTCTATTACAATACGTCTTCTAATTTTTTGATGCCATTAAGATCAGTGCTTATTTTATTCATTTGCTTAGTTAATAATGTAGTAGTCGTAGTGGGTAATGAAACCTCTTCCAAAACTTCTTTATATTCATCTACAGCTGCTTTTTCTCCAGTAATGGCTTCTTCTAACATAGCCTCGTCATTGTCTGCGCTAAACCATGCTTTAACATCCATCCAACCGCGGTGCATTGCTCCGGTGGTACTACCGCCTTTTTCAAAATCCTGTCCGTAACGGATGATTTCTGATTTAAGGTCGTGTCCAAATGTATAGCGCTCATCTGCTTTGCGGGTAAAAAACGTTTTTAGGTCAGTGCTTTTAGCGTGCTCTGCTGCTTTTTTAAAACCCTTTTCGGCGTCATAGGTTTTCTCTAGGATGTTGTTCAACTTTGTCTGTACTTCTTCAGTATATGTACTCATCTTATTTCAAATTTAAATGAACGGCATTTTGTTTAGGGGCGATGCATGCCGCATAACATCTTTCTTACTGATAGTAAAATTAAGGCGATGTCCGACTAGTCCTTTATCCGAAAAAACGAATTATTGATGCAATCCGTAAACCATGGGATTTTGAAGTATCTAATTGTAAATCAAGGTTGAAAAACTATAATATTGAGTTACAATTGAGGGGTGTATTGTTCAAAGAGCTCCAGAATAACCATTTCGGAAGTTGAGAAATATTCTGATTTAGAGTCGCTTTTATCTGCTTTGTCAAACCATTTCTCTAACGACCCGTCCTCATAGGATGTAACCAAAACGGGGTGCACATAATATTTACGACACACATTTCTAGTATTCCCCAATGCCGCAGCCGCTGCATCAAAACCTATGAGTAAATTAGATTTAGTTTCTTTTTGGGTTTCAGCTATTCCTACATCCAAAAGCGTATCAAAAAACACTACTGAAGCGGCCCAAGTTCTAAAATCCTTTGCGGTAAAGAATTCGCCACTTATACCATGTAAATATTCGTTTACCATAGAACTGTCTACGGATTGTTTATCGCCATCTTCATCATAGTATTGAAATAGCTCCCAACCGGGAATATCCTCGCAACGGCTAATAAGGCGCATTAGCTTTTTGTTGCGTACGGTAACGGAGTGCTTTTTACCTTTTTTTCCAACGAACTCAAATTTTATATTGTTTTTAAATACTTCAACATGCCTTTTGCGCATGGTAGAAAGCCCGTAAGATTTATTGCGTTTTGCATACTGTTCGTTGCCAATGCGTATATGGGTCTCATCCATAAGTTTTACAATTAAGGCTACGACTTTGGCTTTTGACCATTTTTTTAACGAAAGGTCCTTCTCTACCTGAGCTCTAATATGCGGTAATTTTTTGCCGAACAGCGCCATTTTGTAAAATTTGGTCTGTTTTCTGATTTTTATCCAAGTAGGATGGTAGCGGTACTGTTTTCTATTTTTCAAGTCTTTTCCAACGGCTTGTAGATGACCGTTCGATAAATCAGTGATTTTTACATCTTCCCATGCAGGAGGCAGAACTAAGCTGGTTATCCGCTCTAATTCCTTTGGATCGGTAACAGGTTTCTTTTTATATGTATAAACAAAACTTTTTCCTTTCCGAAGACGTGAAATAGGCATTTTACCATTATCAATATATACCAAATTTAGATTTTCAATCGCCAATTCAGGAGTTTTCAATAGCTGACGTAATAAGCTCTCTTTGGTCATTTATATAGGGTGATTAATGGTTTAATATACGGTTTATGATAAAGATATCTTATAAATAGGATGAGGTTTGAGCTCAATCCATTTTTAGATTGACCGCTTTGTGAAAATAGCTTGATTTGCTCAAAAATGGGCGTATATTAGAGTAAAATGAATTAAAAAATGACTTTTTTGGTCAAAAAGGAGTTGTTTTAAAGAATTTATAGATATAAGAAATAAACAATATAAACTATGGAAAATACAATGACAGACGAAAAAGTAGAAAATGAAAAAACAGAATTTGCAAAGGAACCACATAATCCGAAGCAAGAGTATATTTTTCAAAAAAATGGGATTACTAAAAAGGGCTTCTTCATTATTATAGCAGCTTTGGTAATTTTGACGATTGCACTAGTAACATCTGGTGTGGCATTTTAAAACACTTTTTTCGTTTATAATTTTACCCGTTCTTGAAACGAACAATAAAATAGTTACAGCCCTCTTGTCAGGGCTGTAACTATTTTATTTTTAGATACAAATTGGTGTAAAATAACTTTGATTACGGTATATCCGGGTACGGCCAGCATCATTCCCACAATACCAAATAGCAGTCCAGCTCCTAAAATGACCAGGAAAATTTCTAGCGGGTGTGATTTTACGCTGTTACTGAATATAATGGGTTGTGAGAAAAAATTATCTATTAGCTGTCCAATCGTTACACCAAGGAGGACATAACCCACCTTAGGTAGAATTATGGTGCTAAAATCTACTCCAGGGTTACTGGTAATAGTGAACATGACCATAATTATTGCTCCGATCATTGGACCTAAATAAGGAATGATATTAAAAAGGGCACACATAAATGCAATAAGCACAGCATTTTCTAAGCCAACTAAAATAAGGGTTATGGCATATAATGAGAACAAGATGAACAGTTGGAACAATAGCCCAACAAAGTATCGGGATAACAAGTTTTTGATCTTGGCAATGGATCTCATGGTTTTTATTCTATGATTGTCCGGTACTGAGGTTAGAATAGACCGTTGAATTATATTGCTATCCTTTAAAAAGAAGAATGAAATAAACAGGACTGAGAACAGACCTATTCCAATATTATCCAACACCTGTAGAATAGATTTAAACACGGACGGGACCAAGTCTTTGCCCAATGTTTTCACTCCGTCTTTATCCAGGGTAGCATCTTCCACTAAATCTTCCACTACTTTTTTGGTAGTGCCAAAGTACTCTGAGACCATGATATAAAGCTTGTCAAACTCTTTTTGAATTATGCCAAAATCAAAAAGATACAGATTTTTACCCTGCTCCGTCAGGAGGGGCACGAGAAGCATGATAATGCCACCAAATAGGGCTGTTAAGATGAGCATAGTAAGTATGACGGCTGCCACATTCGGTATCCTAAAATGTTTTTTAAGGCGCATGACTATAGGCCTTCCTATTAAAGCCACAACTCCAGAAATTACTAGGTACGCTACTATTGACTGAAGTTCGTAAATGAGGAACAGAAGAAGAACAAATCCGGTTATTACAGCAATTGCCTTCAAAATCCCATTGGCTATTTCGGTAGATTTCATGTGGTGATTTTTGTATATTGAATATACTTAAATAAGAGCAGGTCTAAAACATGAAAAACTTATGTTTCGCTCATGAATTTTTCTAAGATTGTCCTTTTATGGTTTTAGAGGTCATATTCAATGTGTTCTTTCCAAAGTCTAGCGTACGGATAGGGAACGGTATATTAATATCCTGAGCATCAAAATTCGATTTAATTAATTTTACGGCGCTGTGTCTGGCAGCATGCTCTTGTACTGCACCCTTCATATCAATCCAAAAACGGACCATGAAGTTTATTGAACTGTCACCAAATTCCGTAAAGAAGAACTCAACCTTTTCATCTTTGTTCTGAGGAAATTTTTCACCAATGATCTTTACCACTAAATCTTCCACTGCTTGTAAATCACTTTCGTAACCCACACCACAGCTCACAACTATCCTGCTTCGTTCACTCAAGGAATAGTTTTTAAAAGACCCATCTATGAATTTAGAGTTTGGAATGACCACGTAATTATTGTCCGGTTGACGCACGATAATGTTTCGTAAGCTAATTTCAGAGACAAATCCTTTAATCCCATCACTTTCTATAAAATCATCAATATTTATTTTTGGCATAAAAGAAAGAATAAGTCCACCAAAAGTGTTGCTCAAAGTGCCCTGTAACGCCAAGCCAATAGCCAAACCAACAACTCCCGCACCAGCTAAAATACTGGTAAGAACTTTATCTAGTTCCAATACCCCTAAGGCTACGAAAAATCCAATGAGGATAACACCTAAAAAAACAAATCTGGCAATGATATCCTGAATGGATTGTTGGTGAATTCTTTTGAGTAGAAATTTGCGTAGAAGTTTACGAACTCCACGTGCCAAGAAGTAGAAAAGGACCATAACAAAAATGGCCATTACAATATTTGGAAGTTTTAAAACAATGGCATCTAACCATCCATCTAACTTATCCCATAATTTACTTATTGAATCTTCTATTGAAAATTTACTTTCCATATTTTGAATTTTATAACATATTGGTTAATAAAAAAGTAGCCACGAGTGCCAGAATGAGACTTAAAACTCCCCCTATTCCAAAAAAGTGACTGAATCTGTAATTGCCCATACTGTAAATGAGTGTGTTGGTCTGGTATCCTACAGGCGTAAAAAAGCTGAAATTTGCAGCAAACATTACCGCAAGTATAAAAGGTTTGAAATCTAATTGCATTCCTTGAGCTACCGCCATAGCTATGGGCGTCATGATAATCGCCGTAGCGTTATTGCTTATTACGGCACTTAAAATCATTGTAGAAAAAAACAGGGTTCCTATGACTATATAACCAGGTTGGTCAAAAAGAAAAGTCAGCAGTTTTTCCGAAATGTAAGCGTCCGCACCGGTATTATGCATAGCAATCCCGAGAGGAATCATACCGGCCAATAAAAAGAAAATTTGCCAATTTACTTTCTTGTAGACCGTGTTTAGGTCAAGATTTTTGGTGAGTAATAGTATACACACACCAGTTAGGGCACTAACCATGATGGATAAAAGTCCCGAAGCTGCCAGACCAATCACGAGCAAAAGCACTGCCAGAGAGAAATAACGTTTGTATTTGGAATTGGAACTAATATTGTCAAACTCTTGAAGAAGTATCACATTCTCCATAGTACTAAGTGTTTCCAATTTTTCCGTAGAAGTTTCCAAAAGCAAGCGATCACCCACTTTTAATACCAGTTTGTTCATGCTGCTACGCACCAATCTTTCCTTTAAATTGGTCAGCGTTTTTCTTTTTTTTATGGCTAAAGGAACAATGTCCTGCATCATTAAACTTCTTAGTCCACCCAATGTCTTCCCTAGAAATTGTGCCCCGGGAAGCATTAGTAATTCTACGAAAACCCTTGTGTCTAGTTCGGTTTCCTTTTCTTCTAATTCTTCTTTGGTTATTTCCTTTGGTTGTAAAGGCGTAATATATTTTTTTTCGTTTAGGCTAAGGTTTTCCGATTTGTTTATGCGTGCCAAATTCTCTAGGTCGCACATTAGAAGGAGTTCGTCATTAGCCTTAAAAGTGATGTATTTTCCGGGAGCGTTATGAACTTTGTTATTTCGCGTTAACTTCAAAAGTGAAACTTCTGGATTCTCATAAAGGAAACTCTCTGCAATAGTTTTGCCTACCAGCTGGGAGTCTGCATTAATGTGAACATGGGTTACATAATTATTCAGATGGTAATCTTCATCCAAATTTTTGCCTTTTCCCCAGGGTAGCCACCGTAAGGTAAATGTGAGGTAGACGATGGAAATTCCTAGGAAAATCATCCCTAAAAGAGAAAACTCAAAGAAACCTAGCTTTTCCGCACCTAAATCCGTAGCCACGGAATTTACTATCAAATTAGTTGAGGTTCCCATAAGTGTACAGGAACCGCCCAAAATACCGGCAAATGAAATGGGCAATAATAGTTTGCTCTGTGAAACATTGTACTTCTCCGAAAGCTGATTGACGATTTTTATAAAAACGATTACAACGGCAGTGGTACTTATAAATGCCGAAATACCTGCTGTAACGAACATAAAAATGGGAGCCATAACGTATAAAGGCAAGCCCTTTATCCGACCCATACCAGATGCCAACCAACCAATTACCCCATTCTCCTCTAAGGCAATTGCCAAAATCATTAGGGCAAGTACGGCAATCGTAGCGCTATTGGAAAAACCGCTAATGGCTTCTTCTGGTTTTACCAAACCCATTAGGGTTAGCGATACAATAATGAAAAACGCAATTTTATCTACCGGGAAAACTTCGAACACAAAAAGGACTACCGTTACCAGTAGTACACAGAACATTAACGTTATTTCCCAGGTCATTTTACTTTTGTGGCACTACATGGTTTCATACAGTGTCTTAATAATTATCGCTTTAGTTTCTTTCTTTTCTTCTTGCCTTTGGCAGTACCATTGTTCTGCAAGAGCTTGTACCCTAAATATGCGAATTGCATACCTACTAAGGCAAGTTTTAATTTTCTATTGTTGGCTAATGCCGAAGCAACACCGATGAGTGATGTGGGTTTCATTTCTAGTTTTTTAAGTTTATAATTGGATAAGATGACGGCTAGTGAGCCGACATCTTATCTTTTACTTTTCTGAGTTGGTCCTGTAAATCACGAATGGTCTCGCTTATGGCAGATTCAAAAGAATCGGCATTAGATGAAGCAAAAATCCGTGGTCCTGGCATGCTCAAGCGAATGTCACAAAACATTTCTTGGTCATCACTTCTATTTTCTTTTTTAAAAAATACGTCTGCGCGATGAACAAAATCATATTTAGTTTCTAATTTCTCAAGTTTTTCTTTGACCATTCCTTCCAAACGTTCGCTAGCGGATACATCGTGATATTCATATATAATTTGCATGTCTTTCTATTTTAAATTGAAAATTTTTTTGGATTTAAATCTGGCTTCAGGCCCGGATTTAAAAAGTTTGTTAATACATTCTAACTGAGTCTACCATTTCTTTTAATTCATCATGAGGAAGGGATTTTCCATAAATGGCTTGTTCGGGGTCCATAATCTGCGTGTCGGTTAGGTTGCCCAAGAAAAGGGTTTCAAACCCCATATCTTCAATAAGTTGTTTCGTAACATATCTGCTCTCAATATCTTGGGCAGCATAAGGAATGGTCAACTTGTTGGAAGTTCTAAAGGCACGGTCCCTTAAATGCTCGGCCTTAATGGAATTAAATGCTTTTGCGGTTTTTGCGCTGCTGAATTTCATAGCCGTGTATTCAGATGCCGTGTAGTTGGCATCTCTCACCGTTTGGGCTATTTCTCCATCGCGTTCAGGATAGGGGTTGGTAGCATCTATGATAAGCTTATTGGCATATTGAGCTGAATAAGTCTTGGCCAGATCATCTATTGCCTTAAATGGCATCGCCAGTAAATATACATCTGCGTTGGCTTCAAAAGCTTCTTTAATTCCCATTGCTTGTGCATTGTTTCCAGCAGCATTTGCCAAGCTTTGTAATTCTTCTGGATGTCTTGAGCTAAACAAGACTTCATGTCCGGCTTTTGCCCAGTGCGTTCCTAAACTTCCTCCAATGTTCCCACTTCCTATAATTCCTATTTTCATAATTGTAATTTTATATGTGAACCGCTATTGCGGAAAATTAATTTGTAATTTCTTCCTAAGAGTTCCAATCATTTTTAAATGCGAACTCTGATAAAGGCATCCGTTTTCTTTCGGACGTCTCTTGGTCTTTTAAATCTTCAGGCAGCTGATCAGTATCACCGCCATAATAACCAGCAGCAAGGGCTGAAGCTATATGATATCCTGTAGGAATATTAAATTCTTTCTCGGCTTTTTTCCAATCCAAGCCGGCCATGTGATGTATACCTATACCTAAATATTGAGACTGCACTGCCATATTTCCTAAACTAAGGCCAAGGTCATAGGGTGCATGAAAATTCTCATCCCCATTCTCCAAATTGGTTTTATAGATGGCCAAAATCAATAAAGGAGCATTGCCAGCCCAACTTTGGTTAAAGTCACTTAGGCAATCATAAATGCTTTGATAAGCATTAGAACCTTTCTCACCATAAATAAAGCGCCATGGCTGTAAGTTGTTGGAGCTCGGTGCCCAACGTACAGCCTCAAAAAGTTGATTTATGTGAGTAGGGTTCAGCAAGTTTTCTTTAAAGATTCTTGGACTATACCTCTGCTTTAAGAGAGCAAAAATCTCATATGAGGTTTCTGCTATATTTTCTAATCTCATTTGTTCCTTGTCATTCATGATCTAGCAATTTTTATTGCTATATTAAACATAAGACAAGAAATTGCTTATCCCAAAAGCGGCTATTATTAGTGCTAAAGCAATAAGGGCATGGGAATTTTGGATAGCGTTACTTTTGATGGAAGAAGAAGCAAAATCATCAAAAAAATAAGCAGGTCATTACATGGACTGGCTACTTTCTTTGCCGTATTCATCTTTATAGATTTGAACGATAATCAAGAATAAGCTCACGAACAAGGGACCGAAAATTAAACCTATAAAGCCAAAAAGCGGTATGCCGATTAGTACACCGATCATGGTGATCAGCGGATGTACGTCATCCAATTTTTTCAATACATAAAGTCTTATAAGATTATCTGTAGAACCTACCACTACAATTCCATATATTAAGATTCCCCAAGCTTGAAAAGTATCCCCTGCAGATAGTGTAAGGACAAATACAGGTAGTGTTCCCAACATATTGCCAACAAAAGGAATCATAGAGCCAATGGCCACTATAACGGCCCAAAAGAAAGGGTCTTCAATACCAAAAATGAGAAAACCAATTAGGGCTACAATTCCTTGAGCAATGGCTACTAATGGTATTCCCAGCGCGTTGGCGCGTACCATACGCCTAATTTTACTACCTATAGTTTTAAGATTTTCCGTGCTAATAGGGATATACTCAAAAAGTGATTCGCGCATTTCCTTACGGTTCGTCAACATAAAATAAAGAAAGAAATACATGATACCTATAGCAATAACGGAAGTGAAAGTACTTCCGGCAAACCCCTGAAGGTTTTTCGAAAACCACCCGGATACTTCGGACACGTCAATAGAGGAAGAAAGGTCATAGCCAACATAGCTTTCCACACTTTGTAATTGTGATTTTATAGCCGCTGTAACTTTTTCCGAATTATTTACCGCCTGACTAACTTTATTTCCCAGCATTAACACCGCACCTGAAACGGGAATTAATATGACAACCACAGACCCCAACATTAATAGACCCGCTGCAAGGTCTGGCTTCCATCCTCCTTTGATTAATTTGGCCATTGGTTTTTTTAATAAAACGTATAACGTAATCGATCCCAAAACACCTGAAAAATAAGGTGCCATTTCTCTAAAAATGAGTCCGCCTATCAGTACTATCAATAATAGTACAAAAAGCTGGCGTATAACTTTAGGGTCTATGGTTTTCATGGGCTTAATCTATGTGCGATTATTAGGTAAGACTAATTGTTTCTTAAAGCATGTATAAGTTCTGCTTTATCCATTTTAGAACGACCCTCTATGCCTACATTTTTGGCTTGGTCATAGAGTTCTTCTTTCGTCCGTTCTTCATAAGGTTGTGCCTTGCCGCCCTTTTTGCCACTGTTAGGCGAATTAGCTATGCGGGCAGATTTCTCCTTACTATATCCTTTTTCACGTAGCGCCTCATATTGGTCTTCGTTCTTAATGCTAGGAATATCCATTGTTGTTTATTTATATTTTTAACTTATTGTTGCTGTTGTGTAGGCATAATAAAAACGTCATTAATATTAGCCCTTGCTGGTTGTACCAGTGTGTAGTAAATAGCTTCGGCAATATCCTCCGCTTCAAGAAAAGTCATTTTTTGCATATCCTTGAACATCTCTTTAATATCTTCATCGGTTATGGTATTCGTAAGTTCTGTGGATACCGCTCCTGGCTCAATAGAAGTGACATTAATTCCATATTTGGGTGCAAGTTCTTGTCGCAGACCTTCAGAGAACATTTTTACTGCAGATTTTGTTGCACAATAAACTGCACCTCCTGGGAAGTATTTATGTGCTGCACTTGAAGATATGTTGATGATGTTTCCGCCTTTGTTTTTGATCATAGTTGGCAGTACTGCGGCAACGCCGTTTAAAACACCTTTAATATTTACGTCTACCATCTTTTCCCATTCGTCGGTTTTAAATTTCTCCACGTAGGAAAGTGGCATTAAACCAGCATTATTTATCAAGGCATCAATCGTATTGAACTTATCCAATGTCTTTTCAACTAAATTATCGTAATCTTCCTTTTTCGTAACATCACCAGTAACGATTAAAGCAGTTCCTCCGTTGCTTTCTATCTTATTTTTAAGTTCTTCTAATTTTTCTTCCCTTCTGGCAGTTAGAACAACTTTCGCTCCTTTATTGGACAGTTTTAAAGCTGTTGCTTCGCCTATTCCACTAGATGCTCCTGTAATTATCACTACTTTATCTTGAATATCCATTTTATCTGTTTTATGTAAATTATTAATAGTGGTACAAAGGTTTCTATAAACCTGATAAGACCTTAATCACATCAAGAAAAATATTGACTATAATCGTAGAAATGGACGATAAAAGAAGAGTAACGTGCTTATTGGTTTATTTAACAATGTCTTCGGAAGATTCTAATGGTACACCATTTCCATAACGTTGAGCATAGACCCATGTAAATTCTGCTCCAAAAAATAGAATCAAACAGGAATAGGAAACCCACAGCAGAATTAAAACAATGGTACCCGCTGCCCCATAAGTAGAGCCGGGGTCTGCTTCACCGAAATAATATCCTAAAAGCGATTTACCTAGAACAAATAGCACTGCGGTTATGAGGGCACCAATCCAAACAGTTTTCCATCGTATTTTGGTGTCTGGAAGATAACGGAATATTAAGGCGAATAGAACTGTAATAATACCCACGGAAACAATAAAATCTAAAAGATAAGCTATATAGATAATAACCTCTGGAAGCATGCTTTTGATATATGCGTTTAGTGCAGAAATAGCAGCGGTAACCAAAAAACTGACTAACAATAAAAAACCGATAGCTACTATAAACGCAAAGCTTCTAGCTCTGTCAATTAACATTTTTATAAATGTAGAATCAGGATTCGGCTTTACTTTCCATATTTGATTTAGGGAAAGTTGTAAATGATAGAAAACTCCGGTCGCACCAAAAATTAGGGTTCCAATACCCAAAATACTGGCAACAGCGCTCCGGTCTTCATTTTGAGTTTCAATCATCATGGATTGTATAGCTTCTGCGGCATCACGGCCCAAAGCGCTGGATATTTCTTGGGTCAATTCTCCTTGAACGATTTCTGTTCCCCAGACCGAACCTACTAAATTTATGATGATGACCAAAAGACCGGGTAATGAGAGTACCGCGTAGTACGCCACAATAGCACTAAGTCTAAAAGGGTCATCTGCATCCCAAGCTTTATAAGTGTCAACAATTAGTTTGGGTAGATGTTTTAGCTTGAATTTTTTGTCGGTCTCGGTAACTGTCATGATCTGAAAATTCTACAGTAGTTAGCTATAGTTTTTTGATAAAATTACTTAGACCGGTCCCAAACCGTTAACCTATATGCTTAATGTTTTAATGGGATTGAATAATAGGTACAGGATGTTCGTTCATTTTTATGAATATGGTCATACCTTTTGTGTTAAGGCACCTCTTGCAGCCATTTAGATGAATGTTGTTCAGGGCAGATTATGATTTTATCTTACGCTACTTATAAATTTAATTTGAACAGTTTGTACCTATAATAATCTATTGGATATACTTATCTTCAAATTATAATCTATTCTTAAAAAAAATAGTATGAAAATAGCGGTATTTAGTACAAAATCTTACGATCAAGAATATTTTGAAAAGTACAATGAAAAATATGGGTATATTTTTTCGTTTTATGAAACTGCACTAAACGCGGATACGGCCAGATTATCTGCCGATTGTGATGTAGTCTGCGTTTTTGTAAATGATGTGGTTAATAAAGACACCATTCAAATTCTTGCTTCAAATGGTATCAAATTGATTGCATTGCGATGTGCGGGATATAATAATGTGGATTTAGAAGCTGCTGAAAAAGCCGACATTAAAGTGGTTAGGGTGCCTGCATACTCACCGGAAGCGGTAGCGGAACATGCTTTAGCCTTAATTTTAACATTAAATAGAAAAACCCATAAGGCATATAATAGAGTTAGAGAGGGTAATTTTTCATTGAAGAACCTCATAGGTTTTAATCTGAATAATAAAGTTATTGGGGTTATTGGAACAGGTAAAATTGGAGCAACTTTTTGTAAAATACTAAAAGGTTTTGGATGTAAAATTCTGGCGTTTGATATTTCTAAGAACGATGAATTAATTGAACTTGGCGTAGAGTTTTTGCCTTTAGAAGAAGTTTTAAAACAAGCGGATATCATATCGTTGCATTGCCCCTTAAATAAACATACCAAACATATTGTTAATGAAAACTCCATAGCATCAATGAAAGATGGTGTAATGATTATCAATACCAGTCGCGGAGCATTAATAAATACAGCGGAAGCAATTGAGGGACTGAAGAATAGAAAAATCGGATATTTAGGAATAGATGTTTACGAGCAGGAAGAAAATCTGTTTTTTGAAGATCTTTCTGAACATATCATTCAAGATGATATGATTTTAAGGTTATTAAGTTTTCCAAATGTTCTGATAACTTCGCATCAAGCATATTTTACCAAAGAAGCAATGGATCAAATTACCATAATAACACTTGAAAATATAAAGTCTTTTGAAAATGATAAGGAATTAAAAAACGTGGTTGAATAAGCAGTGGTAGTTACTGGTGGGTAAATAGTATAAAAACCAGGTCATTGCATATTTTAAATTTAAAGTTGGTGTAAATAAATAGAGTAAAAAGGCCGATTTACTGTCTATAAATTCTTTATTTAATAATTTAATAATCCTACTGTTGCCAGGTAGAATTATTATAAAATTACCTTTAGGAAATATTAATCAATCAATAATATGACCATGATAAAGAAAGTTCCCCTTCTAATATTCTTTCTATTTTCTATACTGTCGTTTAGCCAAATTCCATCATATTACAATGATGTAAACCTTGAGCTTTCAGGCCAAAATTTGTTGAATGAACTTGGTGATAAGGTTACGGAAACACATATTACATATTTATCTTATACTCCGGGCGTGTGGGAGGCGTTAAAACAAACGGATATTGACCCGGCGAATAGTTCAAACGTAATTTTGGTCTATGGGTTCAATGATAATGACAATACTTCCAATACAGATCGCACAAGAGGGGTAAATGATAACGGAGGAGGTGCTAGTGATTGGAATAGGGAACATGTTTACCCTAAATCATTAGGAACTCCAAATTTAGGTACTTCCGGTCCTGGAGCAGATGCCCATCATTTGCGACCTTCGGATGTTTCTAGAAACTCAAGTAGATCTAATAGAAAATTTGCCGATGGATCAGGTAATTCCGGAACAACGGCCCAAGGGCATTGGTATCCTGGTGATGAATTTAAAGGTGATGTAGCACGTATGATTATGTATATGTACATCCGTTACGGAGATAGATGTTTGCCGAATAATGTAGGTATAGGAACGGCTGTTTCAGGTGATTCCAATATGATACAATTATTTTTGGATTGGAATGCTGAAGATCCCGTTTCCACATTGGAAATACAACGAAACCCAATTTTGGAAAATATTCAAGGAAATAGAAACCCTTTTATAGATAACCCGGCTTTTGCTACGGCTATATGGGGAGGCCCTCAAGCGGAAGATCGGTTTGGCGATACTGGCGGCGGTAATACAGGTCTTGTGTGCAATTCAACAGTTTCGAGTTTTCCTTATAATCAAAGCTTTGAAAATTCTTTGGGTGATTGGAGCCAGGGTACTAACGATGATTTTAATTGGACGTTGAATTCCGGAAGCACACCTTCTAGTAATACAGGACCTTCAGCTGCGGATCTGGGTTCCTATTATCTATTTATGGAAAGTTCAAGTCCTAATTATTCCAATAAAAGAGCCATTATAAACAGTCCTTGTTTTACTATTTCTTCAAATCAGGCATTATTTTCTTTTGCCTATACTATGTTTGGTTCTAGTACTATGGGTAGCCTTACTTTAGAAGCAAGTACCAATGGTACAAACTGGACAACAATTTGGAGCAAAGTAGGCAATCAGGGTAGCACATGGCAAACCGCAACCGTAAGTCTAGCAGATTATTTAGAACAAAAGGTGCAACTTAGATTTAATGGTTTAACCGGCACAACATGGCAGGGGGACATAGCAATAGACAACATACGGTTAACCTCTTCTAATAGTAGTGGTGGTGGGTCTAGTTCTTCTAACGTAAATCTTAGTATAACTTTTGATAACTACCCTGCAGAAACAAGTTGGGAAATACAAAACAGTAGTAATACCCTGGTTTCTTCTGGGGGAAGTTATGACGGCCAAGCCGAGGGTGCCACTTTAAATGTGCCTTTAGAATTGGAAAATGGTTGTTATTCTTTAACCTTTAATGATAGTTATGGTGATGGTATGTGCTGTAGTTATGGTAATGGGTCATATACCCTTACCAATAGTGTTACGGGAGCTGTACTGGAATCGGGAGGTGAGTTTTCTACTTCAATAACCGAAGATTTTTGTTTAGGAAGTAGTTCATTAAAAGTGAATTTAAACTCCTTCGGACAAGTTGATGATGATTTTAATTTTGAAAAAATTGAGAACGGTTTTTATCCAAACCCTGTTAGTGATATTATAGTAATAGATGCGGATGATAACAGTATCTACACGATATATGATACTATTGGTAATGCCGTGCAAACAGGTATAATAACACCAAGAATTAATCTTCAATCACTTCCAACTGGGGTTTATGTACTATATTTTGTGAAAGATGAAAATAAAATATTCAAAAGATTGATTAAAGAATAGTTCTTGGGTTTCATATACCTATTGGGCCATGATGTATTACGCTATACCATCTTTTTCATTTGCTCCGATACATTCGGGTTAGCATAGATTACATCAATCATTTCTGCATATTGTTCGGTGAATTTTTGATTTTCAATTAGATTACCGAATATGGACTCCAATTTTAAAAACGAAAGTTTATCATTAGCTGTCTCTTTTGCCGCTTCATGTAGCTCGTCTTTCATAGCATCAACAATATCAAGAGGTTCGTTGTGTTGGTTTACTCCTTTATCACTATAATAACACCACGCCGCAATTACAAGGGTTGCATATTTAATACTACCACCGTTTGCTAGATTATCATGAATGGTAGCGATTAAGAATTTGGGAAGTTTAGCAGAGCTCTCCAGACAGATACGAGCAAGGTTGTCTTTTATGTTTGGATTGCCAAAACGTTCTATTAAACTATCCTTGTAAGCATTTAAGTCTACGCCTTCTACTGTATCCAGTACTGGGGTTACTTCAATATCCATGAATTTCCGAAGATAACTACCAAAAAGGGGGTCCGAAACGGTATTGTCAATAGTATCAAATCCTTGAATGGAGCCTAGTAGTCCAAGAACGGAGTGCCCTGCGTTTAACAGGCGGATTTTCATTTTCTCATAAGGCGTAACATCAGGAACAAACTGCGCACCTACATTTTCCCATGCAGGACGGCCATTACTGAAGTTATCTTCAATTACCCATTGGTGGAAAGGCTCACAGGTTACTGGCCATTCATCTTGTAAACCAAACGTTTCGCTTAGGTAATCCATGTCTTTTTGGGTAGTAACCGGAGTAATTCTATCTACCATTGCGTTAGGGAAACGCACTTCTTTTTTTATGTATTGCGCTAATTCCGGGTCTTGTCTCTCAGCAAAAGCAGAGAGCATTTTAGCGGTCATAGTACCATTATGCTGAATATTATCGCAAGACTGAACGGTAAAGGCTGGAATACCTGCGTTTTTACGTTTTCTTAGAGCCGCAGTCAAATACCCAAAAACAGTTTTAGGAGTTTCGGGGTTGGCCAAATCGTATTTTACATCTGCATTATCAAAATCGAATTCGCCGTTTGACGGCTTAAAATTGTAGCCACCTTCAGTAATGGTCAGGGAAACAATTTTAATATCCTTATCGGCCATTTTATCTATAACGGCTTGTGGGTTATCCACAGAAAGCATAAAATCTATGATGGAGCCTACTACTTGGGTTTCTACCTTGCCATCCGGATGTTTGACAATTAAAGTATAAAGGTGATCTTGTCTTTTCAATATATCTGCCATGTGACGGTCGCCTTCTCTAAGACCTACTCCACAAATACCCCAGGAGGAAGCATCTGGTCCATGTAATAACATATCTGTATAAACAGCTTCATGTGAACGATGAAAGCCGCCTACACCAATATGAACGATTCCTGCCGTAACCGAATCACGGTCGTATTTTGGTATGCTGATGTCCTTTGGTAGACGAGATAGATTTTTTTGATTTAATACTATAGATTCCTTCATGATAGATGTGCGTTTAATGGTCGCCTTTGTTCAATGCTTTTTTTCTTTGTAATACCCAATAGGCCGTTGCAAAATAGGTTAACGTGCAGATAAATGCATAGGTATAGAAAATGTCCCGGTTAATTTCGTATTGTGCCATATCAGGGCTCCAGAACATGGTGATAATAGCAAGAATCATGGTAATGATTAAGCTGCCGTAGGCCACTATACGTAGTAGTTTTGTAATCCCGGATTTATCCTCCAAATGAGGAGGGTCATTTTTAGCTTGTTCCTCTTGGTAAGCTATAATTTTTTCATTTCGTTGTTTGTCAAGTGCTTCTTCTTCTGGGTAACTTTCTGCTGCACCATATTTCTTTGCCAAAAGTGTATAGAGTAAGATGGTAAATATCCAGGTAGGAATAAATAAATAATAGAAAGATATAACGTTCATGGCGTTAAGACCAAAACCAAAGACCAATCCTAGCCCCCAAGAAGCCACGGCAGGAACACTAGTTTTTAAGTTTTTATAGGATACCCAATATCTGGTAAGACCTATACGCGGAAAAATTACATGCTCAGCAAAAACAATGGCACCAACAGGTACAACCAACAGTCCTGCGTAAGTCAATAAGGGGAGCATTTGTGTAAATACGAAAGGGAAGCACGCTACCACAACGGTAACTATACCCACCACCATGGTTGTTTTTCTTCTAGAATGTTTGTAGAATATGGCCTGTGCAGCTAATCCTGCCCTATAGAGGTTGGCATTGGCGGTGGTCCATCCAGCAATGATAACGATAACAAAACCAGAAAGGCCAAGTGCGTAGTATGCCACATCGCCAGGGTCAAGTTCAGTAATACTTTTCTTTAATAAAACGGCGGTACCTGCACCCATAATACCGGCACAAATCCAAGCAACAAAATGCCCGAACAACATACCCGAACTGGTAGCTAGTCCATATGAACTTTTCTTTGCATAACGGAGTAATGCCATATCTATTAGCCCAAAGTGAGTAATGGTGTTTGCCGCCCATGCAAATCCTATAACTTCCAGTAGACCTATGCCGGGTTCCCCAGCACTGTTTATACCGGTCCAAATAGATTGGTCACCGATAAGTAAAAAGTCGCTCCACCCGTTTAGTTCGGTTTTACCTATAACCGCCTCAGATAAAGCAGGCATAAGCACAAGAGCTCCGCTACTAAACATAACAAAAAGCCAAGGGGCACAAATACTGGAAAATTCAGAAACAGCCTTAAAACCGTACATGGCTACAAAAACAACTATAGTACCCACTAAAAGCACCACTATCACAAAAAATGCATTTGTAGGATACCAATTGAGTTGTGCCGGGATATCAAATGCGAATCTAACTGCTGTGGATGAAACTGTAATCATGGCCGCAGATATTACGGTGAATATAATTACGTTAGCCCAGTTGTATAGTTTGGTCATTGAATCGCCTGCTATTTTATTCAAATAGGTATAAAGGCTTTGGCGGGTATCTACCGCAATAGGCGCGGTAATGAAGGTCCAGCTTAAAATGGCTAAAATATTACCAATTAGGAGACCTAAAATAATATCTGCAGTGCTGGCCCCAAGCGCAACAAAGGTCGCGCCAATAACAAATTCCGTGGCTGCAACATGCTCACCTGCATATAAGCCTAAAAAATGTGCCCAACCATGTAATTTATGTTTAGCAACGGGTAGCTGTTCTTCATTTAGTTTTTTTAATGCACTAAAATCTTCCGATGCGTTCATAGGTGTAGTAAATTATATATGGTAGGGTATTGCTAAAATGTTTTAAACTACTAGGGAAATACAGTTCTAGTCTACTAACTTAGTGAAACTTTTAGTTTAAATTTTATTTTCATTCATTTTAATGAAATTTTATGATTTTATGTTTAATCCATAAGAATTAAAGGGGCTTTATGCAATGTGAAAGGAAAAGTTAAGAGATAACTGAAAACCATATCAGTGGACTTATAGAGGTCTTTTTTTGTAGAATAATACCTTTACTATTTATCATAAATCTTTTACTTCGCCTATTATAACTAACTAGCAATTTATGAGCATAAAAATTGATGGGTTTGTGCTATCTGTTATCGCGGTAATTGGCATGGCGTATATTTTTCCCCAATGGGGAACACCTGAAAGTAAAATTCCAATCGACACAATTAGTGCTATCGGAATTTCGCTTATATTTTTTTTCTACGGACTTAAATTAAGTCCGGCAAAATTAAAAGCAGGAATTAAGAACTGGAAATTACATGTTCTGGTACAAGGATCTACCTTTTTTATATTTCCGCTGTTAGTTTTGATATTTCGGCCGTTCATTCAAAATGAAGCACAGGAAACCATTTGGTTGGCATTTTTTTTCTTGGCAGCATTACCATCAACCGTGTCTTCATCTGTTGTAATGGTTTCTATGGCAAAGGGTAATATTCCGGCAGCTATTTTTAATGCCAGTATATCTGGTATAATAGGTGTTGTTCTTACTCCTTTGTGGATGGGCTTGTTTGTCCAGAGTGCGCAGACAAATTTTGATTTCACCGATATTTATATAAAACTATTTGTGCAAATAATTTTACCGGTAGTGGTGGGTATTCTTCTGCAACGCTTTTTGGGAGAATTTGCTCAAAAACATAATAAGCGCTTAACCTTGTTTGATAAGTCCGTAATCCTTCTTATAATCTACAAGAGTTTTGCGGAATCATTTGAAGGAGATATATTCAGTACGGTATCTATTTTGGATTTATTAATGCTTTCTGTAGCCGTTTTGATATTATTCGGTATTGTATTTTTCTTAACGGGTTTCTTAGCAAAAAAGATGAGGTTTAATACTGCAGATCAAATTACGGCACAGTTTTGTGGTACAAAAAAATCATTGGTACACGGAACGGTATTTTCTAAAATAATATTTGGAAAGCTAGCCTCTATAGGTATTATCCTTTTGCCACTTATGATATTCCATGCCATACAATTATTAATAATCAGTACGGTGGCATCTAGAATGAGTAGGAAGAATATAACGGAGTAGTTTTTAAGCCATGGCTTAAATTGTTACCACTTCTTCTTGCTACTGTTTTTGTTTTGGATTTTATCGCCTCGTTTTTGTGGCTTTTTGTACTTCTTTTTTATTTTTCTCTCGTAGCTTTTTACCTCTGCTTGTACTTTGCTATTCTTGGCTGATTTCTTATGAAAGGAAGCTCCTTTTTGAATAGGAGAATCATCGTCAGCTAACTCTGCGTGAGGGTCTACCGGTTTAACGTCTTCTTCAGGTGTTAGTTCAGAGCTAATTTCTACTTCTTTGGGAAACTCATTAAAAGGTATTTTGTAGTTCATTAAGCTTTCAATAGCCTCTTTTAATTCGGTCTCTTTTTCATTGTAAAAGAGAATAGACCTTCCTTGTTCACCAGCTCTACCAGTTCTACCAATCCTGTGGATGTAATTTTCAGGATAGTAAGGTGTATCAAAACTAATTACCGTACTTATTTTATCAATATCAATACCACGAGCAATTACATCTGTCGCGATAAGGATTCTACTTTTACCGTTTTCAAATTTCTCAATGGATTTTGTACGGTGGTTTTGTTCTTTACTTGAGTGAATTACAGAAATTTCAGATTCAAAATTTTCTAATGTTTCAGCAAGTCTATCTGCACTGATCTTGCTACCCACAAAGATTAATACTTTGTTGTACTCATCTCTATCTTCTAACAGATGATGTAATAAGTTGGCCTTGGTATAGAAATTAGGAACAGCATAGGCTTCTTGACTAATACTTTCCAAAGGT
>ENA-ORXM01002183-ORXM01002183.1-marine-metagenome-genome-assembly--contig:-NODE-2183-length-23820-cov-5.166997_pt1 | contig 23820 bp, 14 predicted proteins | sample MGYA00237867_ERZ511480 | MGnify/ENA primary metagenome ERZ511480 (study PRJEB26309, sample SAMN06266103) | marine metagenome | isolation source: Algal blade | place: United Kingdom:Sidmouth, United... | reverse complement strand
GTTGGCGGGGCAATTGCATTATGCATAATCGGACTGGGCACCTATATGCTGGGCAACCTGAGCGGATACGAGGCAAAGGAACTGATAAAAGCGAGCATTGCCGGTCTGAATACCTTGTGCAATACTATAGTACTGGCATCCGCCACCATTCTGGCATTGATGCTTACCTTGTTGGGGGTAAGTTCGGAAACATCGTCCAATCTCAAGGATGACCACTACAGACACATTATGCAGATTGCAAAAATCGATACAGTGGTATTCATATCGTCCTTGTTGTTCTTCCTGTTATTCAACCTGCCTGTCACGGAAAGCGATAACATTCCGGAGAACTGGTTCAGCATCATATATTACATCACATTAGGGGTGAGTACGGTGCTTAGTTCGGCCTTGATTGTAGTGGTGCTCATGCTCTACAATACTATTGTGAACATAATCAAGATAGTGGGACTGGGAATGAAGGACCATCCCTTGGCAATTAAGAAAGATGAAAACGAAAACGAATGAACCAATATATCGCAATACTTCTCTGTTTTGGGCTGTCGATGGTCTCTATGGCATATATACCTATACTGTCAAGGAAATTGAAGATAACCTATACCTTGCCGATACTTGTCGTGGGTGTATTGTTATACCAATTGGGCGTTCCATTGCAATGGCCCGAAGTCGTTTGGGACAATAAATGGGTCAAGGTATTTACGGAAATCATCGTTATCATAAGCCTAATGGGCGCAGGATTGAAAATAGGTTTCCGCTACGGTAGGGACCATTGGAAAAATCCCTTACGGCTCATACATACGACCATGCCACTTTACATGGTGGGCATCTTTCTGCTCGCCCATTACCTAATCGGCATGGACGGACCGACCTCGTTATTGCTAGCGGCGGTATGCGCACCGACCGACCCTGTAATGGCCTCCGAGCTTCAATTGGAGAAACATGGCACGGATGCGAAACGAAATACCGGTATGCGCTATGTACTTACCGCGGAAGCAGGCCTCAACGATGGAATGGCGTTTCCTTTTGTATTTATGGCCGTCTTATGGAACGACGGTGGTGGTCTCGACCTTTGGGAATGGACGGGGTATTATCTACTATTCAAGATTTTGATAGGTGCGGCCATCGGATGCATATTTGGATATCTTTACAGTTGGAGTATCAAACTCTGGGGTTCCGATAGAACTTACAGTACCATCAGCGGGTTCGTTGCTGTAGCTTTGGCAGTAGCCTCCTTTGCCCTCGCTGAAGCAGCTTCGGGTTATGGGTTCCTGAGTGCCTTTTTCACGGGCCTCTTCGCACAATATCATAACCACACGAAAAAGGACGACCATTCCAAAAAAGAGATGGTGGTTTTTATCGAGGAGACCGAAAAGTTCCTGACCATCATCTTTATTTTGCTGTTTGGGGGTCTTTTGGCTAACGGCCTATTAGACCATTCCAGTGGAATGGGTGCGCTAGTAGCACTGCTTATCGTAGTCGTGCTTCGTCCATTAACAGGATTTCTCGGAATGGCACGCTCGAATTACGGTAGTTATGAGAAGTGGGCCATCGCATTTTTCGGTATAAAGGGTATTGGGTCCTTTTTCTATTTGGCCTATGCGCTGACCCAAAGCGAATTCAGAGCGGCAAACGAACTGTATTCGATAACGGCTTGGGTGGTTCTGGTTAGTGTCGTAGTTCATGGGTTGACAGGGCTCCGAGCCATTTCCTATTTTCAGAGCAACAACTCCGATTAAATTACAGCAAAATGGGATTCCGATATTTAGAAGTTGGTCCGAGATTTTTTCTGAATTCAAGGGTCTGGGCACAATAATCTGCTTGAATCCTAAGCTTTCTCGAGAAGACTGACCATTTCCCCGGCACAACTGGCTCGGTGCAGCATCTTTCTGTTGATATATTGAATGGTCACAGGCGTGCATAGACTGTATGCGTGTTTATAGAATGCTGTCATCTGTGACCCCTCCGCAAGCAACCTATTGACAATTCATCGCTGCCTGTCGATAATCCCTTAAATATCCAGTTCGTGCTAACAGTTCCTGAAACCAAACAGTAATCCATGGTGTATTTAAAGAAGAACCTCAGTTTTCTACGGCATCTGAGAGAGCCTATCGAATATCTACGAGTATCGGACACTGGATTGCATACTTGGATTTGCAGGGCATAATTAATAAGGTTGCGCGACTAACAAAGAAGGTTTTAATTTATTTGGTAATGGATTCGGAGTATAGGTCATAACTTATAGAAATTGTATCGTTAAATTTTCGTTGAGCGTTTCTGCCTGTGCTCCCCTTTCGAGAAGAATTGTTACTAGTTATCTATATAATCAATAATTCTTTTCCTCTAAATTACTTTGCAAAATGGGCTAAATTAAGAAAACGCATATACCATTTATTTGGATTGAATCAATCTTAAAATTTATTAGGTCGCTCCTCTGAGAACTATCTACTGAAATTGCCATAATCAAGAAAAATAAAATTTATGTTCAAATACATCTCCCATTTGATAGACGATCCCGACCCTGTAATAATAATGCCCTATGGGGGCTATGCAAACGATAAAATAATCATCGCACAAGCTAGGGTGCTCGAAGATGAAGGGCTTGACAGAAAAGAGGATAGCTCTATAATTCAAAATTTATATAGATCGTTCAAACGTTTTGAGACTGATGAGAAAGAGAACGTTCAGGTCGAAGCCTTCTGGCAGGGAAAATCAGTGCAATTGCAGTCCGATGATGAGGGCTACATCTATTTGAACGAGCAACATGGTCTGAGCCTGAACCACCATAGAACGCTTTGGCTGCCTGTAACCTTCAAATTGGATCTTCATGATGAACAACCGTTCGAGATAACCTCAAATATCATGAAACCTTCTAGAACAGCCGAATTTGGAATTATTAGCGATATGGACGAAACCTTGATTCATACAGGACTGGATTCTACGCTCCGGTGGAAAGTGATCGTTAATACATTTTTAAGGGATAGTGAAGAGAGATTACCGCTTGATGGGGCTCTTGAACTCTGTAAAAAACTTCATGGAGGGAGCAATGGTTATGCGGAGAATCCCTTTTTCTATCTCTCCAATAGCCCTTGGAATATTCACGATTACCTTTTGGCATTCCTTGAGAAACAAAATTTTCCGAAAGGTGTTTTATTGCTGAGGGATATTGGTTTGGAAAACAGGAAAAAAGACTCCTTTTTCGAAGGGAACAAATACGTTCAAATATCTAGGATATTGAATACGTTTCCGAAGCTTAAATTTGTTCTGATAGGTGATGCCGAGGACAAAGACCCAGAAATTTACGAAAGTGTAGCTAAGAACTTTCCACATAGAATTAGATGTATTTATATCAGGAGTGTAACGAACAAAGGAAAAATGGAAAGGGTCGCCAAGCTAATCGAAAGTTCGACCGATGTTCAAATAAAATTAATTGAACATAGTTCGGAGGCGATAAACCATGCGAAGAACTTGGGGTTGATTTGAGCTTCTCCACCTAGGGTGAAATTAATTATGGTTATCGAAGTATAAATTGGGTAGTCCAGCAACCAATCTCAGAAGCAACGTTTTTTAGTCATGAGAATTCTACCTTATCTGCCAGATATTGAAGCTTGCGCTGGTGCATTTCCTTAACTTTTATTGATTATCACATATATCAGTGCTACACACGTTTATTGAATTGCTTTTAAATAGTTATGCTCATTATTTAGAGTACTGCGTAAAGCCATCGACCGTTTGAGAAATACCGCTCAATTGTATTCTGTCGCCAGATGTTCACGAACTCAAAATTGAACTATGACATTTCAGGCGCATTTTCTTCCACTGTGTCGTCGTTCGATTTGACTGCCATGACCCTCGAAATATAGATAGGTTAAGCCGGTACCTAAGAATAAAATTGGGCTTGGTGGGAAGGGCAAATAACATCGGTAATCGTTGCTGAAGCGCTATATGTATAAGCCATATCTAGAGCTCCAAACTATTGGTCAAAAGCCATTATTCCAATTAATAGAAATATTACCGTAAAAAAGTATCGACACGGATTGTTCGCTCATTTTAGTTTCGCTTGGGGGTAAAGTTTGAATAAGGAAGCTTGATCAGGCCAGAGGACACGGGAATATTGAGGGCAGATACTATTTACTCAAAAATTCTAGTCAAGTATTAATATTTATACTTTAATAAATTGAAAACTATACCATTAGGTAAACCCTGCAGAAAAAGAATCCGGTAGCCAGTATAAAATCACGACGACTCAGCATGTCGAACTATGGATGTTACCACTTCCGAAGCAAACAATCGTCGTCAATGGAGCATTGCCGATAGAGTATTCTTTTCGGAATCATGTGGATGGGTAAGGCCGCATCGAAAATCATATTTTAAAAGACCTTCGATACCAGTAGTTGTGGTCGGTTCAATGATTGAATTTCATCATTAAGGCCTTGTAATCATCCAATTCTTCAGGGGTATGGTTTCCGTAATCGTCGACAATTTTGAAGACGATATGGTTCTGTTTTAAAAACTCGCTTATCCGCCCCAGTTCCAGAGGGTTACCGCTTATTTCGATTTTTGCCATAGTTATTTGTAAATCAAAACCTTGTGATTCTAATGAAATACAATTGAATGCCATCAAGTTACTCCAAAATCTGAGAAACCGCCGCCTTAAAACAAATTTTTTGCACTAATCCACCGTACTGGTCGGCACCTCCATCCAAGAAGAATATTATATGGGCTTGCCACTTTCGGCCGCAACCTTAAATTAGTGTACTTTAGTCAAAACACATCTCTTTCATAATCAAGTCGTCAAAAAAACCATGATTCAACCTGAGCCGATAAGAGTGCCAGCGACACGTTTTGCCAATGCATATAGTCGCAGCAAGTTATTTTCCGTTGCGGGACTACATTACCTAAACCCGAATAATTGCCTCTAGTTTATTGAGACTTCATGTCAGCACGTATTCTTTTCAAAGATGTACCGTCTCGGACGGTGGCATTGCGTTTTAAAAGCTGACATAAAAGCATTCCAGACCTTCATTGTGTAAATAAAACTTTAGAATCCAAAGTGGACGCTTTGCTTCGATATCACGATATTATAAACGGGTTTTGGAGTAAGATATGTAAAATATTATCATTCAATAGAGTCTATTCGATAGACGTGGTACGTTAACAATTGTTTTTCATAAATTCTATACTTCAAGCACCAGGACAAAAGAAGCCCATGGCCCTGGAACATTTGTAGGACTATACTCGAAAAACAAGGGGTTATATTAGGAATGGAACGGATAATTGATTCCCTCTTGCGCACATATGTCTTTAATCAAAAATTCCTATGAAGATCGGAGCTTAGAATGTTTAAAGTACGCGAAGGTTTTATATTGTCATCAAAAAACTTTACGGAATTAGATTAAAGGTCGATGTAGACATCTTATGGCGGCTATGATTCCGATGCGTCCTACGCTTTGTTAATACCCGAATAAGGGAGAATGTACCTGCAGTCAGACGTTAGAGAGATTGTAGTACAGCACACCGAGTTTGGGAACGACCTAAAATCGCAAGGCTTACTGGCCCATCAAACTTTAATTGCGCTCCGTCAACGATGTTACATTTCAACCAAGTTTACCCTTAAATCACGTGTATATATTCCAACCGATACTGTATTTGGCCTCCTCCCATTCAGTACGGTAGTCAAGAATCCTCATCGAGTCAATCAAAGGCGTTTATGCGTTACGACCGATGTATAAAGTTTTGTATTTTTCAGCTTTGAAAGTAGTTTGTTATTCAGTGTTTAGGGCCTTTCGTATGAAAGGCCTTTTGTAATAATATCGTAATTGCCCAAAACCACTTAATGCGGCTGCATGGTTGGACGATGGAATCGTTCGTACGTTTCTTCCGTTGTGAGTGTGCCACCTTATCCTAAATCGACGTGGCGATATCCGTGGATAATATCGAAGTATTGATTGGGCCTACTGGACAGCAACACTCCCACACCAACCATATTTATTGCCTGTTTAATCGGCCATTTGAACATCGGAAATAGCTTATTTATACCTACCGGTCGATTCTATGGGGATAGATGCCACCACGACACTTTTCTGCGGTGATGCCCAAGTATATTAAAGGTAGTATCTAATTTTTGGTTAGAATCGCCACCATCCTTTTAATCCGATCTTCCCATTTTTCGCTTGAAAGCTTCTCCCGCAACATGCGATCGGTGATAAGTGGAAAGGAAAGCGGGGTAGGCTTAGTACAATCCTTCCAAACAACTTCCTGTGCCGCGATACGTTGCAGTGATAACCGTAGCCGACCTTCCTCCAGATGATGCTCAAAGGTTTCCGTAAAAGCCTGCCGGTATAGCAAATTATTGTCCTCATAATCCTTGAAAACATCGAACAATAATTGAGAACCACTTTGAAGATGTTTCATTTTAACACCTTTCTTCGGATAACCGGTAAATACCATTCCGCTAATCACGGCTATGTTACGAAATTGTCTACGTGCCATCTCCGTCGAATTCAGGCTTTTCTGAAGGTCGTCGAACATGTAATCGGTGGTAAATAGATTATTGTCCAAGACCTGTTGCATGTCCAAAGGTCTATCGGAAAGGAGTTCGAACCCATAATCGTTGAAGGCAAGGGAGAATGTTATCGGGCTCAAAAGACTTATTCGATAACCTATCAAACTGCCCATCGCCTCATGTACGAACCTCCCCTCAAAGGGATAGAATACATTATGGTATCCTTGTCTGGTCTTAAAGGTCTCTATCAATAGTTGATGTGGTCGGGGGACCATACTTTCAAGGCATTGTTGCTCGAACAGGGGCATCAAGGCCTTAATTTCCCTTGACTGCTTCTTTCTCTCCAAATTCACTGTATACAGTTCATCACGAAGCAGATTCGAGAGTTGTGCGGACAAGGTCATTTGCCCCCCGTTCCATGATGGAACCCTTCTTGTTCTTTTAGTAGAATTCCTTACTTGGACCTTCATGCCTTTCATTCTAATAAATTCAAGATTTCTTCCTGCGAACGTAAAAACATCCCCACGGTTGAGTTTCGAGACAAAGAATTCTTCGATGGAACCGATGTAACCACCACTTTGATAGTGAACCGTCAAATCCACGTTGCTGACAATAGTTCCGATTTGGAACCTGTGGCGCATCGCAACACCTTTGTTCGTGACCTTAAAAATGCCGTCTTCCACTATCTCAACTTTTTTATACTCATCATATGATTCCAAGCTCTGACTGCCTTTTACCAAAAAATTTAATAACCAGTCCCAAATATCCTCCGTTAGGGCCTGAAAGCAAAAAGTTCTTTTTACTTCTTCGAAGATTACATTTTCATCAAATCCATCGGAAACCGCAAGGGTGGTGAGATATTGCAATAGGACATCATAACTGTTTATATAAGGCATTCGGTCTTCGACAACATTTCGCCTAACCGCTTTCTGCAATGCGGACGACTCGACAAGTTCCAGCGCATGGGTGGGCAGAAAGTAAATTACGCTTTCCTTACCCGGTCGGTGACCACTTCTGCCCGCACGTTGTAAGAATCTCGCTATACCCTTCGGCCCTCCTATTTGAACAACAGTCTCCACAGGGGCAAAATCAACGCCTAGGTCCAGACCCGATGTGCATACTACTGCTTTTAAATCCCCATTCCGAATAGCTTTCTCGACCCAGATGCGAGTTTCCTTTTTAATACTGCTATGGTGCATCGCTATTACTCCGGCATACTCAGGGTGTTTTTCCAAAATCTTCTGAAACCATAATTCGCACTGGCTTCTCGTATTTGTAAAAAGTAGGGTGGTTTTACTCGCGTTAATAATTGGTACGACGTTTTCAAGAAGACTTAGACCGAGATGGCCACGCCAAGGAAATGTTTCCATCCTCTTAGGGATTATGCTCTTCACCGTTATCTTTTTTTTGAGTTTGGCCTTTATCAAAATCGAATTGGCGAGTACATCCGTCGCGGGACCAAGTAATACTTCCCTTGCTTGCTCAAGATTCCCTATGGTAGCGGAAATGCCCCAAATCCGCAAATTTTTGGTAAGTGAACGTACACGCGATAGGCCCAGTTCCATCTGCACCCCCCTTTTCGTTCCTAAAAGTTCATGCCATTCATCGACAACAATTGCGGAACAATCATTAAATATCCGGGCATAACCCTTAGTGGCCAGTAACAAATGGAGGCTCTCAGGAGTAGTAATCAGTAGTTCCGGCATCTTTCTTTTTTGCTTTGCACGTTCCTTCGTCGTTGTGTCGCCTGTTCGTATTCCTATCGTTATGGGAATCTTGAGGTCGTCGACAACCTTTTGTGTGGATTGCAAAATTTCATGCGATAGAGCGCGCAAGGGCGTAATCCAAATCGCTTTTAATCCTCCCTTTCCCGTTCTGGCATAATCCGGATTGTCCTTGATGAATTGCAGGACAATAGGAAACCACAGGGCATAAGTCTTTCCACTCCCGGTCGGCGCATTCAGAAGACCATGTTGGCCACTCAAAAAAGCCTTCCATGTCTGTTTCTGAAAAGGGAATGGTTTCCACCCTTTGTCTTGGAACCAAGTTTCGGCAATTTTATAAAGTTGAGTTTTATTCACTATAATTAATATTAATAAAGCTAACGTGCGCCATTAGTTGTTTGAATAACTCAACATTCAGTGCAACTAATAATTGCTTACCTGCATACATTTCAGCTGGTGTAGCCATTCATCTGCGACATGAGTATTACGATATTTTATACGCGGGAATTGTGCTATTACAATCGTTTATATTTTACATGAATTGTGATTGCAGTACTAGAATCTGTTAAATGCAAGATAGTATCATCTGTCTTTATTAATGAACCTAAATCATTCCGTAATTGACCGTAAAAAATATAAAATGATGCTTACGTGTTCATTCACAAGAACCGATTGAATAGTACTGACTAATTCTACAATTCTAAGCATTTAGTTCTTTTGATATCTTGGTATTAAAATTGCTAGTTAACTTTTGCCCTGTCAAGAATTAATAGTCAAAAATTGTAATTTGTCAAAGGTCTCTCGATCAATCGTTCTAGAATTTTATTGGACTAGAATTTTTATCCAATATCGATATCAATCTATTCTTTTGGATTTAATTAAGTATAATATTCAAATGATTATGAGCTTTGTAGATATAAATTCCAAGATTTGAAAGATAATAAGCCTAAAAAAATCAAGTTGTCGGACAAGAAATACCGAGTTGAAAGACCGACCCAGACTGGTTTCTCGAGCCCCGCTACACATTACAGTGAACCGCGCATAGATTTGAACGATGAATTGGTAAATAATGCATCGGCCACATTTTTTGTTCGGGTCGTCGATGATACCTTTGAGGAATTCAATGTTCTCGTAAATGATGTGTTAATCATAGATAAATCTCACATACCCAAAACTGGCCAGATTGCTCTTGCTATTGTAGATGGCAGTTTTGACCTAGTAAGAATCGATGTCGACCGACCAGAAGAATTGGAAATTTGGGGGACCATAACGTATGTTATAAAATCAGTACTATGATAGCGCTTGTGGATTGTAACAGTTTTTATGCATCTTGCGAGCAGGTATTCAGGCCTGATTTACGCAATAGGCCGGTGGTAGTATTGAGCAACAATGATGGATGTATCATCGCCGCAAACAAGGAGGCCAAAGCACTGGCCAACATTCCCATGTTTCAACCGGTGTTCAAGATCCGCCAGCTGTTGGACGCTACAGATGTTACTTATTTTTCGTCGAATTATACGTTGTACAGCGATATGTCGCGTAGAGTAATGGATATTTTGCGCAGTTTTTCTCCTCGGGTTGAGGAGTACAGTATAGATGAGGCTTTTGTGGATTTGTCCGGCCATTCGAAGGGCAGTATTGGATTTTTTGCAAATAATATTAAGAAAACTGTTCACTCGAATACCGGTATTCCTGTCGGTGTTGGGATAGCTGAAACGAAGTCGCTGGCCAAACTGGCCAATAAATTTGCCAAAAAAATTCCGAGTTACAATGTTGTGTATGTGGTTGATAGCATAGAAAAGAGAAGTCATCTTTTAAGTAATCTTAAAGTGGAGGATATTTGGGGCATTGGAAAAAATCACGCAATAAAACTTAGGGAAAGACATATCATTACCGCGCTTGACTTTGCAGAATTGCCCGTCACTTGGGTCAGAAAAGAAATGACCGTCGTCGGCGAGCGGCTTTGGAGAGAGTTGAACGGCGTAGCATGTCTGGAATTCGTAGTCGAACCGAATCCAAAAAAGGGAATCGGCACGGCAAAATCCTTTGGTTTTAAGCTAAGCGACTACAGTCTTATCGAGGAGGCCTGTAGCTCCTATGTATCGGAAGTCGCCGACTTATTGAGACAGCAGCAGAGTGCCGCGAGCATGATAGAAGTATCCCTTCAGACCAATAAACATAGTGGTATCGATAAACAGTACAGAAACAAAATTGAAATAATTTTAGATTCCCCTACCGATAGTACCGTCAAACTGACAAAGGAAGCGTTAAAAGGCCTTAAAAAAATATATTGGCCGGGCTACCGCTATAAAAAAGTGGGCGTTAACTTGAGCCAACTTGTTAAACGAACTGAGATACAGTCCGAATTATTCGCGAATCCACATAAAATCGAAAGCGATTCCATTACAGAGGTAATGGACACTCTTAATAACAAGTTTGGCAAAAACAATGTAAAGCTGGCCAACCTAGGAAATCGTGCCAAACAGTGGTCGTTAATCAAAGAACATTGCAGTCCTAGATATACTACTCAGTGGGCCGAGCTGCTAACAATCGGAGGATAAAAATTCAAGGCCAGTCCCTAATAGCTTAGTTTCGCTCAGTATTATTGTTTAAAGTTACGCTATCCAAGGCAGAGTAAAACCCAGTCCCAATTAATACTATTCTCTTGCGGAATGGTATTAACATTTTAGATTCACTATAGCAAGTTTTCGAATCGCATTTTATTCATCAACCTATTTATTCGCACTCTTTTATCGATAAGTAGGCTAGTTCAATAGCTGCGCGAACTAGAAAACCTATCGGAAGAAAACCACCGCAGTTTTATCAACATTGGACCGAGGTATATAAGTCCCATAACGATATGGAAAACCGCCCTCAGAGACCATCTAAAATCTATCCATAATCGTATCATAAAATTGGGGTAAAAGTTGAATTTCTACTTTCCTCGCCTCTTTGGTAAGTTATGAAGGAGGACGTTTATGTGAGAACGGATATAACTGGACAATATTCCTTTCACATTCCGTTTTCTTGTAGAAATAAATTACTTTGAATCATTTGTTTCCATTCGACTTCGTTAATAGAGGAAGTTCGTAGGATTTCATACTCTCTGGCCATTGAAATTTAGAGATATATGACTCGAACTTCCTTTATGGGCCTAATGGTCGCATACCATTTCGCAATACCAAGTTTATGGTAGGAGCGATAATTGTCCACCTGGGATGGCTCAGTTTGATGGTTTCAAGCTATCGTTCTGCATGGTGTCCTTTGGTACCGTAGAAGTAGGAGTGGCAGGCTCGTTTCCCGAATCATAGGCACTCCTAATCGGTTCATCCGTATCCGAAACACTGGAACTGTTCGGATTTGCAGTATTGCGGCACCCGTCGCAACCGTTCAGGACAAGCAATAAAAGAGTTAAGATCATCACTTTCATAAATTTCTACTTATAGGAATATTGTTGTAATAAAATTAGAAATTTGGTGATGAAACCTGTAAGCATATCCGATTGGATTTGAACTCTATCGGATGGATTATATAATTTCCGACCGATTTCCATATTCATAAAACATTTTGATTCACGGAAACTCTCCTTAACAAGTGATACATTTATTTCATGATGAAATAATGTATTGACAGGTTTTAGAATGAAATCAAAAAGTGGTGCTATATCTTTCCTTTCCCCCAAATTACGGGGTAAACATGAACTAACCATAAGAGAATTATAACTCTCATCTAACAGAAACCATTAGCTTAATGAAAATATGGAATGAAACTTTGAAATGTGTTACATTATTGGTAATCATTGTTAATTTGAGCTCTCACCTGTTCCTCAATATGAACCTAGCCTGTTTCTTGCATTAATACAGTTCACAGGAACATTTTCTATGATTACATTGAGAATTTAACTATTCCACTTTAGATTCGCCCAATCGGACGGTTCTGGGAATAAAGTGACTACTTTACTAAATATTAACTAAATTTTGTAACGGTAAGATAGACAATTGTAAATTTTTGACTAGTTGATTGGCTGTGCAAGCGTCCTTGTTCATCTATTTCAATTTCTATTACTGAATCTATATCCACTTTTTTAAACTTTCTTAAAAAAGAATTTTGCGGCTTTGATCATGTAAAATTTATTATTTTTTAGAAATATTCAATAATAGTAAGCCTAATATATTTACTATATTAAATAGGAAAAACTACATACTATCAATGTGATATGAACTTGAAAGGGGAAAATTCAAAGAACGGTATTGAATCAAATATTTAATTTTTACAGTTCTCCAGAAGGTTTTAAATCGACTATTTTTAACGTGGTTGGTTATTTAGTACTGAAGAGGGGTAGTGTGAGAACATTTCCCCTCTTCATTATTATTATTTGCTTGAACATAGCGGAAAGATTTTGCTCAAAATGCGTTGAAAATTATCTATCGGTTACCATAAGCTGGCACCCGATTTTGCATCCTATCCTCAACAACATTCCAAAGGGGAATTCTCGTAGCCAATGATTGTATTGTAACCGCTAACATTTCGCTAAATTCTGGGGGGTTGATACACACCTTCCTGAATTAATTTGCAAGAAGGACGGACCCCTAATTTATGTCCGTCCAATTCGATGAGTTTTTAAAAGGTTGGCATCTTAATTCGGCTTACTGTCTTGCCCTCGCAACCCTAATATTTCACGAACATAATAGAGGTCGCACATTTTCTATCAAAGCTGAATCGATATTTTAAAGTGTCGCTAATTGTTCGTTTAAAAGCTGTTTGGGATACAAATTTCGGTATTCCATCTTTTTTTCAATAGATGTAATGACCTCTGTCGCGAAATCTACTCCGTAAATCCTTCCCATCATGTTCAGTCCACCCGGACTGAATACATTTATCTCCATCAATTTATCGCCCACAATATCCAATCCTACCAGAAACATACCGTCCTTGATTAATTTTGGTCGCACTATATCCGCTAATTTGAGAATTTGATCGGTCATCTTTGCCTTTTTAACCTTTCCACCTGCGCTAACGTTGCTTCTGGCATCACCTGAGGCATTAACCCTTTGTAACATCGCATATTGCCCATCTACCTGCAAGGGCCTCCCGTCCATCAAAAACAGTCTGGTGTCCCCTCCCTTTGCCTCTTCAAGATATTCCTGTGCGATGACGTAACCATCCCGGCAGATGGCCTCAATAATCTGGGACATATTGCGCTGGTTGGTCTTATCCATCATGAAGACATTTCTACCGCCCGAACCCTGTAGCGGTTTTAGGATCATTTTATAGCTCTGATTCTTAAAGAATTTTTTAATCTCCACCTTATTACGCGAAATTATAGTTTTCGGTCGCAATACTTCAGGAAAGTGCTGAAAGTACATTTTGTTGACCGCTCCTGACAAGGAGGCCGGATGATTTATCACCAATACTTTGTCCGTGACCGCCACTCCTCCGAAGATGAAAGCGGCATCTTGGGCCCAATCGCGTTTGTTGATTTCATCAGATGGGTCGTTACGTAGAAACAGTACATCAAGGTCCCCGGAATTTATTCTCGAAAATTTTTGTTTCTGCAAAGCTTCAAAATATTCCTCCTGATTCTTGAACGTACCTTCTTTCAATGTTTTGCAACGGGCGGAGATATGCCCCCCAGAGTCGTATTCCAACTCGCCGATTCCAATAAAGTAGGCTTGATGGCCTCTTTTATAGGCTGCGAATCCTAGACCGGGAGTCGTAAACTTGGATTTTTCTGTTCGGTGATCGTTGATTACAAAAGCTATTTTCATAAATGGAGTCAATTTGGTCCAGTTAGGACCGTACGGATATTTAGGTCAATGGGACAGCTATTTTTAAAGAGAAGCAAAATTTCATTATGCGATAATTTAATACATAAAACCGAGCTTTCATGGTGCAAATCGTGATAGAGTCAACTATTCCTCTGTTTGAGTAATTTTAAGAATATTTTCGCCGTATTTTGGATGTACTCCCGTCCTAGCTCGCCTTCGTGCATCAATATTATATCCAAGTGGGAATTAAACCATGAATATGAAAATACAAAAACTGTCGACCGAAGAAATTTTAAATAAAATAGATAACGAAATCTTCCTAGAAGCCGTACAGGAGGATTATTCCTTTATGATAAAAATCAGGGATTATTCCAGCTATATCTGTACCGCGGTGCACGATGGTCACAACTTTAGAAAATCACTTTGGGCAAACTGTACGCATTCCGGATACGAGCGATGGTATGAGGAGGACCCCAGTACCTTCAAGATGATACGGTCACATCCGGTCGTTATCAGTGGACTTGATAGTAGATTTGAGTACGATCTGAACAGAGATCCGGAGAACGCAATTTATGAAGATGCATGGGGAAAGCGATTATGGCGAAATCCCCTGTCCGAAAAAGAACGGAATATTAGTTTGCAAAAGCATCGGAGTTTTTACAGGGTTTTGCATGCTTTGGTAGATAAAATGCACAGGAAGCAGGGTAGAGTTATAGTGTTCGATATGCATAGTTATAATTGGAGACGATGGGACCGGGAAGTGCCGATTTGGAATATCGGTACGAAGAATATCGATATCGGTAGATTCGGGGGAATAGCTGAGTCCTGGAGATACAAATTGAGCACCATGATACTACCGGGCAATATTAAATCCACCTCAAAAATCAACGATACGTTCGAAGGGAACGGTTTTGTTCTCAAATACATTACGCAGAACTTTGAGCACGCTTTGGTATTGGCCACGGAAATAGCAAAGGTATACTGTGACGAGGAGACAGGAGTCGTGTTTCCTGAAGTTGTCCATGCGGTAGAGGAACAACTCAAGGAGCTCATGTTGATGCAAGCGGCCGAATTTAAAAATTTATCTTATGATAGCAGGTGAAATGATAGCCGATATATGTGAGGAATTGAAGGAGAAGGACTCGGTATTTAGGCAACTTCCTAAAAATGGGGTACTTCACATAGAAAAGCTACTACCCTATATCTGTGTTTACCGATATTGGGATAGGAATAAACATTTCGAGGCCCTCCTAAAAACTCAGTCTACTTATCTTATTATCGATCAGAGTGTTGATATATCCCCGCTGGTAGGGTCGATTTCAAAGTTTGTTTCGGAGAAGTTGAGGGCCTTTTTAATCATTGAAATATGGCCTTACGAAAGTATGGACCGGCCTTATTTTGACATTTTATGCCCCGAAGGGATAGCACCTGCCACAATTGGGACATTATGTGATGGTTTTCGTTCGCTAAGAGATATCAATGCGGATATTGCGCCACGGGTCACCAATACAGCGCATAAAAATCGCAAGGGCTTAAAACCCTTGGTTCCCGTAGATGGGTTACGGAAATCTTGCATCTTACCAATTGGTATCGCATTCCCGATGCTCTACCAAGGTTCCGGCTCCGATAAAGTTTATTCATTGTTTCACAGAAAACTCTCTGTCCGCTACTCAGAGATTATAAAGCGTGCCGCTTACGAATTTATGAGGGTACAGACCTCGAATCCCTTCAGCAGCTATTCAATGATGGGGAAGGTATTGATTGATAAGAAAACTTTGAAAGCGGATAAAAAATTGGCCAAGATAAGTGATAATTTATCATTTTTATTAGCAGTTACTCCCGTGAATTCTTTTGCAGAGTGGATCACTTTTAAGAAATCGAATTATAGACGTAATCCTGATTTTCAATACAGACCGATTGCATTAGATCCAGAGAGAGAGAAGCGCAAACTTTTCAATATTCGCATCGATAAAATTCAGGACCCCACTATAGCTTTCATACTGCGCGAGAAACGGTTGGAGCTGGAGAAGAAACTGATTATGCTGGAAGAACGTGGAAAAGACGGTTTTAGGTGCGTGGGACAAAGTCTATACGGAAACACCGCAAAAAGTGTCGTACATATTGCCAAAGGTATCCTAGATAAATATGCGGAACCGAGCAATATCCAAGACTCGAGAAGACTCGATTGTCGCGAGTTCGCGAAAATCGCTCAGACAGAGATCGACCATTATCGAAAAAAATTTCCTGATATAGATATGTCTTTGGAAGTCCGTGAGGACGTAGCGGGAGTAATGGTCTCTAAGAGCAAATTGCTATTGAATAAAAACTTTACGATCAGCAAAGCAAGAACCGACGCGCTTATACAGCATGAAATCGGGACCCATATCCTTACCTATTGTAACGGTAAGAGTCAACCGTTGAAGCAGATGCATGCTGGTTTTGCGAATTATGATGGGTTGCAGGAAGGCATAGCAGTTCTTTCTGAATATCTGGTCAACGGACTTACGGTAAATCGTTTACGCAAACTTGCCGGTCGTGTACTGGCTGTAGAGGCGATGCTTAAAGGATTAAGTTTTGTCGAGAACTTTGATTTACTGATGTCTACATACAAATTTAGAGGGCGCATCGCATATAACATAGTTATGCGGATATATAGGGGCGGCGGACTGTCAAAGGATGCTGTTTATCTCACAGGATTGGTCAATGTAATGGAATATCTGAAAGACGGTGGAAAAATTGACACGCTCTATCTGGGTAAATACAATATCGATCATATCGCACTGGTAGAAGAACTATTGCAGCGCGATATCCTCAAGAAACCGGTACTTCCACAGTTCTTGGAAAGGGATTCCGTTAAGAATCGGGTTCAAAAGGTAAGGAATGGTCTGAAGGTCATAGACCTTTTGGATTAAGGTACTGGCTACATTGTCCGTAAGCGCCAATCTGTTTGTAGGATTCTTTTCATTCGAGAAAATAGTTTGCCCTAAACGACAACACCTGAAATTAATTCATGTTCAATTTTTTTTGATTTCGATTTGGTATTCTTTTAATGCATATCGTAGATATATACTATTAATTAAAAGGTTCTTCATTAAATTTGAGAACCATTTAATAATCAACCATGGAATCGGTCGACTCAAAATTTATGTATTATCGAAAACCCATCTTAAAATTGATATTTATCTCATATTAGATACCCGAAAATTAAGCGTAAGTTTTCAACCTAAGTATTGACATACTTCAGATTTCTTGCAAATGGCATATTCTAGAGCTTAACAGTATTTTTGTACCGTACTGTAAATATCTATTACGATAAAGAGAAAATCTTTGTAATTCAAAAATATTTATTTTATTTAGCTGAATTTAATAGTTTTCTCCAATTACTTTTCCATAACCCTAAATACCTCATAAATTCGTATAGGCAACTACTATCACCTTTACCAAATAATCAACTCTTTTAAATGAATTTCTCCCGTTATCCTCTTATTTTTTCGATTGGACTTCTCTTATTCTCTTGCTTTCAAAAGAAGGTAATAAAGAGAACTAATTCCGTATTCATAGAAAAAAATAAAGAAGGATACCAACTGATTCGAAACGGGAGTCCTTATTTTATTAAAGGTGGAAGTGGAAGTGAGTTTTTGCTGGAATTAAAAAAAGTTGGTGGAAATACAGTTAGGGTATATGACACGATTAACTTGAAAGCTTCCTTAGATAGAATTGACAGTTTAGGTTTAACGGCTATTATAGATATTCATTTGCCAAGATATAAAAGGGAAAAAGATACTTTTTACACCAACAGCCAACATACCGCAAACCTCAAAGTGAATCTCAAAAAATTTGTTAGAAAATATAAGGACCATCCAGCTTTACTTTATTGGATGCTTGGTAATGAGGTTTACTACCCCAAGCTCTTTAATAACGAATTTGTAAAAGTTTACAATGATTTACTTAGGCTTGTGCATCGCGTTGATCCCAATCATCCCGTTAGCACTACTGTGTCCTCATCAGGTTTGCGAAAAGTACCGAGCATACTAATGAAAAGTTCCGAACTCGATTTTCTTTCTATAAATGATTTTGGTGCGCTTCATGATTTTGAACTTGACAAGGATATTCTTTTCTTTTGGACAAAACCCTATGTCATTTCAGAGTGGGGAATTCATGGGCCTTGGGAGGCCAATCTTACCGATTGGGCGGCACCTATAGAAATTAACAGCACTGAAAAAGCAAGACGTCACCGCCAAGGATATCGCGATTACATCCAATCTATAAATGATGGAAGGCATTTGGGAAGCCTCATTTTCTACTGGGGGCAAAAACAAGAAAGAACGCATACCTGGTTTAGCCTATTCAATAGAGAAGGTAAACGAACCCAATCTGTTTTTGAAATAGAGAATCTATGGTCAGACCATCACGCTGAATTCAATGGGGTACAGATTGAGAACATGACCTTGAACGGTAAGGAGGCAAACGAAAACATTATTTTGGTTCCAAATCAAGAAAATCAGGCAAACTTGAGTTTTTCCAAGAATTTCTTGGGTTCGGATTGGATGATTAATTGGGAAATCAAACCTGAAAACTGGAACATTTTTCCACACGACATTGAGAAAGAACCCGCAAGTATTCAAGGTTTAATACAAGCAAATGGCGAACAAGAACTGCTTTTTACATCACCGGCATCCGAAGGCCCATATAGAATATTTGTCGAAATCGAAGACCAAAATGGTTATGTTGCTACGGCAAACATACCTTTTTACGTGATAAATGTGAATGATGAAAAAGAGGTACTATAAGATAAAGAATCCTACGAAAGTAGAGCTGTGGATTATAAGAACACTGGTTCTAATTGGGGTTTTAAGCCTTCTAAATTTTTTTTGCTTCTTTTTTCAACAAGAATATAGAGGATTTCTACCTTTATTTATTCCGCTCTGCGTAATATTCTTATACGGTGCATGTCGCAAAGTTTATCTCTGGTATCATTATATTGACATTTCCGTTCCAAAACCTCCTAAACTTAAAAATGATTGGAAGGTTGATATCTTGACAACATATTTTCCAGGTGAACCCTACGAGATGGTCCTTAAGACTTTGAAAGCCATCCAAAATATAGATTACCCCCATACTACATATTTATGCGACGAATCAAATGACTTTTTTCTGAAAAAAGAATGTGAAAAATTAGGCGTTGTTCATGTTACTAGAAACAACCGCAAAGACGCCAAAGCCGGCAATATTAATAATGCCTTGAAGCAAGCTACGGGCGATATATGTGTTATTTTGGATCCTGACCATATCCCAAAACCACACTTTTTAGCATCTATTTTACCTCATTTCGAAGATGAGAGTATAGGCTTTGTTCAGATTGTGCAAGGCTATTATAATAAATATGAAACCTTGGTGGCCCGAGGTGCTGCCGAACAAACGTTCCAGTTCTATGGTCCGATGATGATGACTATGAACAGTTACGGCACAGTAAACGCTATCGGGGCGAACTGTACTTTTAGAAGAGCTGCCTTGAACAGTATCGGAGGCCATGCCCCCGGATTGGCCGAAGATCTCCACACCGCCATGCTCTTGCATGCCAAAGGTTGGAAATCAGTCTATGTTCCAGAATTTTTAGCAAAAGGCTTGGTGCCATCCGACCTCGCTTCGTACTACAAACAACAATTGAAATGGTCGCGGGGTACTTTTGAATTACTTTATTCGGTATATCCCAAAATATTCAGGAGACTGTCGACGAGGCAAAAAATTCACTATGCCCTACTACCCTTTCATTATTTTATCGGATTAATATACTTACTTAGTTTTCTTATACCGATACTTTCCCTTTTTCTTTCTAAGATGCCATGGACAGGGAACATTTTTTATTTCATTGCCATGAGTGTCCCTGTTTTCATGAGCTCTTTCCTAATTCGCACTTATATTCAAAAATGGGTTATCGAAGAAAATGAAAGAGGGTTTCATATGGTCGGCGGTATTTTACAAATTATATCGTGGTGGGTCTATTTTTTAGGCATAATATACACCCTAACACGAAAGAATATTCCATTTTTACCTACTCCAAAAAGTGAACAGAAGGTAGTTGATTTTAGAATACTAATTCCCAATCTTTTGGTTGGTCTACTTTCTTCGGCGGCAATTTTTTATGGTTTGCGACAAGATCTTACACCGTTTAGCATCGTTATGGCCCTTTTTGCAGCTCTCAATGCGGGCTTTATGTTTTTTAGTGTCTACCTCGCCGTTAGCGTAACGAACCAAAATATGATTTTAAGGTCGAACCTTGAAGCACAAACCGTTAATCGATTAGCGAAAGTTAAAAGAAAGTTTAGAAATGTATTTCACTCTATTTTCAATATTTCCAGACCTATGGCCCTACCACTTCTCTTGTTATGTGTTTTTGGTACCGTGCTCTCTATGCGTACCATGCAAAAAAACCAATGGGAAAATATAAGCCACACCATTCCGAATTATAGGGATTTTAGATTTCTGGGAATTTTTCATCCCATAGCTGAAAATGGCCTGTCGGATATAGGTCATGTAAAGAAGATAGAACAACAGTCAGGTATGGATTTCAATATTATCTCGTTTTACATGGCATGGAATGAGAACGATAGTACCAATCTTGAATCTTATTTAAAAAAAGTAAAAAATAAGGGATGCACACCCTTGATTACTTGGGAGCCATGGTCAAGTACATTCAAGCTAAGTGATTCCGTACCCGATTTGCATAATGAAAAAAGAATATTACATTACATTGCCAATGGTACTTTTGACGATTACATAAAGAGAACAGCTTTATCACTAAAAGAAAACGGTCGACCGGTTTTCTTGCGATTCGCGCACGAATTCGATAATCCTGCTTACCCTTGGTCGGCTACCGGAAAGAATACACCTGAAGATTTCAAGGCCGCTTGGAAGCACGTGCACCGAATTTTTTCTAAAACTGGGGCACATAATGTGAAATGGGTATGGAACCCATGGCGGGCGGAAGTTGCGATGAGTTATTATCCTGGCCCACAATATGTAGACTGGCTCGGCACTACCTTACTAAATTACGGAAATCTGAACCCCGACCATAAATGGTACTCTTTTGAAGAATTGTATGAACCATTCAGCAAGTTACATGAGACCCTAAAAAAACCTGTAATATTAGCGGAGTTCGGGTCGCTATCTCTTGGTGGGGACCGCAAAGAATGGATGAACAGGGCATTTAAAAATATAAATAAGTCTTACGATCAGATAAAAGCTATAGTATTTTTTAATTCCAATTACGATAAGAACGTTCCACCCAATGTAAAAAATTATAAGGAACCCTATTTAAAATGGACGTTCGACTTTTCTCAAAAGGCAACACTGTTACCTGATACAATCCAAAAAGCTATTCCAAAATTTACAACAAAAAATATCGAAATTTCTTCGAAAGACGTAATCTATAAGCGCATCGTTCTGCCAAAGTTGGGCAGAGGTGTGAATTATAAGAAATCTAGAAACTGGAAGAACAATCTGTACATCGCCAACAAGGATGTGCTACAACGAGATTTCGAACTAATGAAAAATGTAGGGATAAATCTAATCAATGTCGAGCATTCACCCGTGTACGATTACAATGTACTTAAATATGCCAAAGAGAAAAATTTGAAGGTAATCTATAGTTTCTGGATACCGAAGGGCCTTAATTTTCTGACCGACACGGACGTCGCTATCCAATTGAAAGAAACGATTTTGAACCATGTACGCCAGTTACGGAATAATGATGAAATCGTTGGATGGAATGTAGCCAACACCAATTGGTCGGATGCCGGAAATCTTTATGACCATCTTTCTTTGGGAGAACGAAGACAAGCCTTCCTTATTTGGGTCAAAGACTTGGTTCACAGAATAAAAGAAATTGATCCAACAAGATTTTTAACGATAGGTACTACGTTGTCAACCACAAAAAAACAGTTGGAAGCAATTCGTGCCGAGAATATTGAATTCGATGCCGTCGGGCTCAAAGTTGATGAATTGAATAAGTGGGGCGAAGTGAAGACCTATTTAGAAAAAACTGAATTGCCATTTCTAATCAATGGTATCGGGACTAAAGAATATTTGCAAATCGCAAATCAAATTAATGATAAAACCGTAATTATCGAAAATTGGCAAAACCAGAAAGAGATGCGAAATATAACTTTTGATGGTTTGCTGGACTTCAACGGAAGAAAAAAATTGGAGTACGGCGCACTAATGAAAGTTTGGAGTGAAAAAACTCAAAGCAACACGCTACCACAAATAGCTTTTTTGCGACCCGCAATCCCCTTGGTAAGTGGAATGAATGCAACATATAAAGCCGTAGTTCAAAGAAATCAAAAGTGGCAATATTTGGAAAGTGGGAGCGAATACCGCATGTTATGGCAACTTATAAAGACGGATGTCTTCGGTAATGGTATTGCAATCAAAACTATTGGGCATGGACGTTCGACAACTTTTGAAATCCCGCAAGATTATTCTCTGTACCGCCTAAGATTATGTGTATCAAAAGATGGGTTTTCGGTAGCCAAGACCGGTACTTTGAATACACCGCTTTTCTATAACGATTTATAGCCTTGGCTATCAGAAAATGGAAGTAAATTAGAATTATTTCTCTATTGATTTTTGTCTATTGCTCCTTGCCGAAGAACGGCCAATTAATTCTTTTTAATTGCCTAAAGGAATTAAACGCGGCGACCAAGGTATGACCTCCCTTTTTTAGTCCTTTTCTTACCTTGGCAGTAAAATCACTATTGTTATTTCCAGCATACGTGTAGCCATATCCATACCCAGCTTCGGTAGGTCTAACATCATTTAAAACTAGACCTATTTTCTCGATTTTACCTTGATGTTGAGCTTCTAAAGCAAATTTTAGAAGTTTCTTCTTTGTATAATGTGCTCGAATCAAATACAAAGTTAAATCGGCGTATCTATTAATGAGCAAAGAATCGGCCAAAACCGCCGCTGGAGGCGTATCGACGATTATAAAATCAAATGCGCTTTTTAATGCCGTAAATAGTTCCGGAAGATAGGGCCCTTTTAAAAGTGCTGTTGGATTAGGTGGTACTCTTCCAGAATGTAGCATCTTAAGATTGGGATGTAAATGCGAGTCTACAATCAAATTCGATAGATTTCCTGTCTCGCCGGCCAAGTAATTGGCCAGTCCTTTATGTTTATTTTCCAATCGACAGTAACGGTGAAGTTGCGGATTTCTTAAATCCGCGCCTAAGACTAAGGTTCTGTTACCTGAGCGCGCTAGATTAATTCCAAGATTGATTACAGTAAAAGTTTTTCCCTCTCCCATTACCGAAGAAGTCACATGAATGCAAGTCCCGCTTTCGTGCATTTTTCGGTTACCCAATATATACTGCAAATTGGCAGTTAGAATATGAAAAGCTTCTGTAACCATCGAACGGTCGCTCGCTTCCAAGACCTGTGCAATTTCCGTTTCAGAATGCGGAATTTCTCCGACTACAGGAACATTAGCAGATGCCAACAGTGCGTCAAGGTCTTCTTTATTCCGTATTTTATTATTCAAAAGATTCTTACCGTTAATATATCCGAAGGGCAAGAAAACACCAGCCAATAAAGCGATAGCCAATACAATCTTTGTATTCGGTGAAATAGGATCGTCAAAAGTGTAGGCACGGTCTACCAACTTCGCCTTAGGAGCGGTCACGGCCAGAGCAAGGGAGTTCTCTTCACGTTTTTGTAATAAGAATAAATACAGCGCCTCTTTTATGTTTTGTTGACGCTCGATACCTCTAAACTGACGTTCCTGAGCGGGCACTTCAGATATTTGAGACCCTAGAATGCCCGCCTGTCT
>ENA-ORXM01002182-ORXM01002182.1-marine-metagenome-genome-assembly--contig:-NODE-2182-length-23820-cov-5.810344_pt1 | contig 23820 bp, 16 predicted proteins | sample MGYA00237867_ERZ511480 | MGnify/ENA primary metagenome ERZ511480 (study PRJEB26309, sample SAMN06266103) | marine metagenome | isolation source: Algal blade | place: United Kingdom:Sidmouth, United... | reverse complement strand
ATCATGACAAATTGCCAACAAGAATTACCCCGTTTTTGGCGAAAAATTTAGAAAAATGGAGTAATCCAAACCCTTAAGTTTTGATTAACTCCCTATGGTTCTGCAGTTTAATCTTCTTACGAATATCCCTCGCTTACGCATTACGAGAAGAAAGCACGGATATGTATAATGCCCATAATCTACCATTTATTAAACATTATTTATTACCGCCATTCACCGTTGTTTTTCACCATCGAGGCCATACTTATGTTGAATCCTTTTCATGAATAGAATTTAAATTTTAAGCTTCGAGCTGATTAGATATAAAGTTAATATGAGTTTTCGATAGGTTGGAAACCACTCGCTATGAGAATTAGCACTTTCAGGAGAGTGAATTGCTTCTCTCATTCAATGAGGATTATAAACTAATTAGTAATATAATAAATCAACTAAAATTAATAGCCAGCTAGAATAATTATCAGTTACTTATTTTTCTAATAAAAGAATCAATTCATATATAATATTATCGATATGTAGATAAGTCAGCGTAGTAGATGACCTGGATATTACTCAGAAAATTTATCCTTATAAAGAATAGCTTTATCGTATTCTGAATTGAAGACCCGCTTAATAATATCAAATGCTTCTACGGTACCCTTCAATTCTCCAGATTCAGAAACAACAGGTATTGTTTTAAATCTTCCATCAGCGAAAAGCTCAGCAGCGGTCCTAATTTTGTCGTCCGGATTTATTTTGACAATTTTTGTATTCATAACATCTCGTACAGTAAGACCTTCCACTGTAGTCTTATTTTCGTACTGTTTCCACATATCATAGGTAGTCAAGATACCAACTATTTTACCATTTTCGACCACAGGTAGCTGCGACAAGCCTGAGTTGACCATTTCGTGCGATAATTCTCTCAAATTTTTATTTGGATCAGTGACAACAGGAGCTGGATTCATGATCTCATGTACTTTTTGATTCATCATAATTTATTCATTTTAGAGGTGTAATAATTGCAAGCTTCACATAAAAGTATATATCAACTTGTCCTGCTATGTTATAAAAATAGTTAATTTTATTATAACGACATAATAAACTTCGAAACCACAAGAATTATGTGTTGCGTTTGTAGATTTAGACCAAACATAGCTGTTGTCATATATAGCGGTGTGGTATATAATTTCAGATTTCATTTTTTTCATACTTGAGTCCAACCCGAAAAAGCACAAAACCAAAAATGTTTCTTATGGCGATATTTAATTTTCTCCATTGACGTGATACGCACGCTTCACTAAACTTCGAAAACCAAAAATCTCATCCAAAATATTGCATTTTGTGCAATTCGTCAGTTTTCAGAGTGTACTCATACTTCATATTTTAATTTCTTGATAAATAGCCTTTTTTAGTTTTATGTATGCAAATTTCATACAGAAGAACAGATATAGATGCTAGATTTACTCTTCTTATTATAGCAATGAAGGGCGAAGGTGCGATAGCACTAGCTCGTCGCTCGGAGAGCGAAAGGACAAAGGATAGAAATGGAGAGGTGCATCCAGTCTGTTTTCGAGACAGTAGTAGACTGGATGCACCTCGGAATGTATAGCCTGGTCACTCCAAAGGAGGGATGGCCCCCAAAACAGCTAGATATATGTAATAAATACCCTATATAAGGTATTAGAAATAGTATGTTAAAAGGTATATTTGCGTCGCAATCATATGATTGTATGTTGTAATAACTTTTAGCAGAAGCTCACGCAGCAGTTTTTTAATCCCTATTTTAAATTTTCATGATTAATGCTTTTAGAGGCATTTTTCACAACTGTAGTTCACTACAGCATCTTTTCCATGTACATATCATTTTGCAATAATTGGCGCTTTTGTGTCTGTTGTTGCCTACACGGATATATCTAATCCACTGAAAGACGGCTTATACTTTAGTAACAGCCGTCTTTTTTTTTGGCATTTATGTGATTTTTTTTGATACTATAACAGATTGAATTACAATCAAATAGACGCCCATTCTGAGTATTGTTATCTGCCTGATCAAATTATTTTCACCTTTCTACGCAACCCATCTCATCATTCCTAGTAAAACAATAGAACACATTAGGATTATTCTTAATGTATCTATTGTGGTTGTATTATTTCTGATGCAATCGAAATTTCATAAACCGACCTATATTAACCCTGTTCTGATTGGGATTAAATCAGCTTTGGATGTGTTGAGCTTCTGCTACCTCACTTTTGCCTTTTGGCAGTTCAAGACTACCTCCTTTCAGACTTAATGTTGATATACACTTTTTGGTGTATAGCATGACGCAACGGTGTTTGGCTATATCCATTATTTATTGCTATTGCTGTAGAGGTATTGTACTTCTTTGGCCTGGTTGGTTTATGTGTATATGCTTCATTGGGGTGAGAATAAATTTGGAAACATAAATTATTTATATCACTTAAATCTTGAACATTATGAAGCACGTTACAGCTCCCTTATCAAAAAAGTTGGGGACTACTACTTCAAACTTTTATTCACGCTCAGAAAAGAGAAACACTTTTTCTTCCTTTGCGGGAAAAATTACTTTGATGCTATTGTTCCTATTTGTTAGTCAACTAGGAGTAGTAGCGCAAATCTGTACACCACCTATGGTGAGTGATTCTGCAGCAACTTTGCCAAATAATTGTACTACTATTCCTACCATTGCTGGTCAATCTGGTAATGTATTTGAATTGACGATTAATCCTGCAAACAAGTACACTTTTACACTTTGTTTTGCAACAAACACTACTGGTAACTCTCAGTTTCCGCAAGCAGAGTTGTATGATGATTTGAGCGGTACCTTTCTTTTTGGAACAGGGAATCCCGACGCCAATAACTGTACTACAGTATCGTACACCCCACCAGCGGTTTGCATGTCTACGAACAATGTGATTTACCTAGCGACCTACTCTCACCAATGTATTAGTGATTGGAGAGATTTGACAATTGATGTTACTTGTGAAGGTTGTGAAATTGCTTGTGGTGATCCTAGATTTGCTGCTGCCAATAATGGTGGCTGTACTAGTTTCGCTTTTGATGTAGATGGCCCTTCAGTTACTGGGTCATGTGATGGTAGCGACATTTCGTTTATTGCGGATGCTAATTTAGCACCATTCGTATCTACTACAAGTCCTATCATGGAAGGGGATGTTGTATCTATAATGCAAGGGGCGCCCGTTGGTACGCACATCATAACTTTTTCTGTTGAAGATTGCACTGGCACTGCAGTTACTTGCGAAAAGCAAGTAGTAATAGAGCCTGTCCTAGCATGTGATGATGTAGTGAATGTTACCTTAAGTAGATTTTGTGAATTACAGGTAACGCCAGGAATGCTCTTAGAAGCAGAGTGTGCGGATGACTCACAATATACAGTTAATATTCTTGGTCAGGTAGATGATATCATATCTGCACCTGGCATGTATGAAGTACAGATCGTATACACACCAGACACACCTAATAGTGCTAGCGGTACTTTCTGCTGGGGCTTTATCAATGCAGAAGATAAATCAGGTCCTACTTGTACACTTGAAAACCCATCAATCTCAGTAAGCTGTGGAGAAGATCCGATGGCTGGTTCGCCAGTTTTTGAAGACTGTTCTGGAGTAGATGATGTAAACATGATCTCAATACAGTATGGAATTTGCGGAGAAATAGATCTTCCAAATACAGCTGCTAATCCGGATACTGATGGCGATGGTGATCTTTTCGATGACTTACCATTTACGATAAATTCAAATTTAACAATACCTGCTCCTAGTGCAGCAGAGTCAGCTCCTTTTATGACAGCTGGATTCGTACTAGATAACGTAACCGTTAATATGTGGACGGCGACAGATAATAATGGATTCTCAAGTAATTCTTGCAGACAATTCATTTATAAATGGAGACCATCCACAGTAAACCCACCACTACCATCCATCACTGTTGAGTGTGGAACAGCAATAGACCAAGTATCAGTAGCCGCTGTAGATCCTCGATTTGTACCATACTATAATAATCCTAAGTATGATACTGGAATGGGCGATACAGATCTTGACAATGATCTAGAATTTACCTTGGTGGATAACGACGGTGATTTACAATTTTTACCAATTATAGATGTAGATCACTCAGTTTGTAGGTTCACTGTGGACTCTAGCGATAAGCTTATAGGAGAACTTTGTGGCAATACGGAAAAGTATATTCGAGAATGGACAGTACTGGACTGGTGTGATGGGTCAATTGTTACTGGCTTAGATGAGTTCAAGCAAATAATAAAGATCGAAGATACGACTGCACCTGAATTTACTACTTGTCCTAATAGCCTTGATGTAGGTGGCTCGTTTGAAAACCCTTTACCATTATTTACATCTAGTGCATCTGCGGGACAATGTGGTTTTGTAGGTACGTTAACAGCTCCTACTGCAACTGATTTTTGTAGCGAGCCGATAACTTATTCAGCTGATATATTTACATCAGGTGGAACAGGTACTGGGTATGTATTGGTAACACAAGTACAAGATTTATCAAACAACGTTTCGTTGCCAACTAGAGATTATAGAGTAGACTTTGTAGCGACGGATAATTGTGGAAATCCATCTGAAGTATGCTCTGTATTTTATGACATTATTGATAATGATTCTCCAGTAGCTATTTGTGATCAATTTACCACAGTTTCATTAACGAATGGAGTGAATGGTGCTGCTGAAATATGTGCTGAAAACTTAGATAGTGGTAGTGCTGATAATTGTGGAATAGTAAGTCGAACTATCAAAAGAATGGGTACACCCGATAGTCTTTTTGCAGAGTGTTTGACTTTAGAATGTACAGATGCTGGCCAAGAAGTTATGGTTGTATTCCGTGTAATGGATGCCGCTGGTAATAGTAATATCTGTATGGTAACTGTAACGGTAGATGATAAAGTGGGACCTACTATAGCTTGTCCAAATGATATAACAATAACTTGTCTAGAGGCTACAACGGTAGATGTTACAGGTGATGTAATAATGAATGCTACTTCTAGAGACGGTATTAATGGTTTTGCATTTGATAACTGTAACATTAACGCTGTTAACTTTACGGATATTTCGAATACTATTGATTGTGGAGCTGGTGTAATTGAAAGACAATTTACAGCTTTCACAAGTACAGGAATTGCTACTTGTGTTCAGCGTATAACAGTTGAGCCTGATTTTGATTTCTTTGTTACTTTTCCAGCAGATGTTACAATCGAAGACTGTGCCGCAACTGCTAATATAGATATGGTAGGAGAGCCAATTATCTCAGGTGTTACTTGTGGGGAAATAGGTATCAATGTGGATGATGATACTTATACAATCCAATCAGGAGCGTGCAACAGAATCGTAAGGACGTATACTATTAAAAATACTTGTTTTGATGGTCCTATTGCTAATAGAACCGATGGAGGAATTTCTTTTGCTGGTGATCCACTTAAGTTTCAAGATGATGGAGATGGATATTTTAGGTACACGCAAAATATAGATATCGTAGATGAAACAGCGCCAGTATTTGATAACTGTTCTGATATAAACATTCCGACATTCTCTAATACATGCTCTGAAAATGTAAGTATTGATATTAGTGCAACTGATAACTGTGCAGCAGACTTAGAGTACTTCTGGAAAGTTGATGCGGACTCTGATGGAACATTCGAAACTTTTGGTTTTGACAATACTATTACTGGAGAGTTACCAGTGGGAACACACATAGGATTTGCGCAGGCAAGTGATGGATGTGGAAATACAGAAACTTGTAACTTTGTGATTAGAATCAATGATGTTAAGAATCCTACACCGTTCTGCAATAGCGGAGTAAGTACGGTAATCATGAATGGCCCTTCTAGATCAATAGAGGTATGGGCATCAGACTTGATCCAAATGGGGAGTTCATTTGATAACTGTACAGCTAATGAAGATATCATAGTAACGGCATCTTTGGCTACGAATCCAAATCCAACTGAACCTTCTTCTGCAACAAGTGTCACAATAACATGTGAAGATTTGATCAGAGATGCAAATGGAAATTCACTTCCGACTTCATTTTCTATCCAAGTTTTTGTAGAAGACGAAGCTGGTAACTGGGATTTTTGTACTTCTACTATTAGGGTAATTGATACGGAAGACGACTGCGGTGTTTCAGCAGCAGGTTCTGCTCAGATATCTGGTAGAATATACAACGAAAAAGATGAGGATGTTGAAGACGTAACTGTACAAGTTGCGAACAACTCTCAGAATATGTCTCCTTATGTTACCTTGACTGATGGAGCATTTATTTTCTCTGATCTTACTATGAACAATGATTATTCAGTAGCTCCTGAAAAGAATATTAATCCTGCAAACGGTATTACCACTTATGATTTAGTGTTAATGGCTAGACATATTCTTGCTATCGAACTTCTAGATAGTCCATACAAGATAATTGCTGCAGATGTAACTGGAGATGGCAAAATTGATATTCTTGATTTAGTGGAATTAAGGCAATTGATACTTTTCTCTATAAGTAATTTTTCTAAAGAAAAATCTTGGAAATTTATTGATGCAAATTATCAATTCATTGATCCTACAAATCCATTGGACGAGAACTTCCCAAGAATTATTGACTTTGCTGATTTGTCAGCAAATGCAGCAGCAGATTTTATTGGTGTGAAAGTTGGTGACTTGAGCGGAGACTCTTACGCAAATAGATTACTCGATGTATCTACTAGATCACTAAATCCAACAGTAGTATTATCGACGGATGATCAAAAATTAGTAGTGGGAGAACAATTTGAAATTCCTTTCCAATCGATGGATATGGATCAAATATCAGCGCTTCAATTTACCATGGAATTTGATCCTGCAAGATTAGAATTTGTTGGTGTCAATGAAGGTGCGCTTAATATTTCTGAAAGCAACTTTGGGTACACGATGTTGGACGATGGGGTGATTACTTTCAGCTGGAATACTTTTTCTGGTAAAGAAGTAGAAGCAACTACTGAATTATTTGCTATGTCTTTCATAGCGAAAGAAGCAAGTAATGTAGCTTCTGAGATCACGATGAACTCTAAGTTTACATCAGCTACTGCGTATAACAAAGATGGTGAATTCAATGTAGAATTGAACATCTATTCTGAAAATGGTACAGCACTTACTACAAGCACTTTTGACTTGTATCAAAATGAGCCAAATCCATTCAGGTCAAATACAAGTATCGGGTTCAATCTACCGGAAGCATCTTCAGCGACTTTAACAATCATGGATGTATCAGGAAAAGAACTACGTGTGATTAAAGATAACTTTAGTAGAGGATACAATGAGATAGATCTTGATCTTGGTTCATTGAATGCTAATGGAGTTCTTTATTATCAGCTAGAAACTTCTACACACGCTGCTACAAGAAAAATGATTGTGATAGAATAATTTTTTATATGAACGAATAAACAACACTCAAGACAAATTTTTAGTCTGGAATCAGGAGTTCCTGTGGAAAGACTAGGGGTCTCAAAGTTCATTTGTTCAACCTCTTCTCGCTTGCGAGAAGAGGTTTTTTTATTTACTAAATGACCCTATACGAGACAGTGAAGTGACTTAAATAAGTAGATTAAATTTCTTCCACCAACAATCTATTGCAAATTGATTTACTAAGTACTACATCTGAGTATTCATTATAAGAAATGGTATAACTCCCGTCAAAATTTTCGATATGTTTCACCTGTATTTCTATATTAAGTTGTATTGACTTTTTATTAAGAAATAGCAAAAAGTCTACAGAGCTATCTTGTAACGCTTTCAAAACTACGGTTGAATCTATAGCAATTTGAGATAATTTTTTATAGTTAGGATGGTTGAAATTACCGTTTTTCTCAGGAATGGGCGAACCGTGTGGATCAGTTGTAGGGAAGCCTAAAAGTTCGTCCATACGATCAAAGAATTTCTCTTCTTTTATATGCTCTAGCTCCTCCGCTATTTCGTGTACCTCTTCCCAGCCAAATCCCATTATCTGTAATAAGAAAATTTCAGATAAGCGATGTTTTCTTATAATTTTAGCGGCGCGTAATTTGCCTTTTTTAGTTATCCTTATCGGTTTATACTTTTCAGAAGTAACTAATCCATCGGCTTGCAATTTTCTTATCATATCGTTCGCAGTAGGCTTACTAACCTGCAACTTCTCTCCCAAATCCGATAAAGAAATATCCTCGTTCTTCTGATGCAGATAGTATAATGCTTTGATATAGTTTTCCTTTGTCTGAGAAACCATTATGGCTTTTAAAACAAAGATATAAATAAACACTGAATAATTAGGTTAGGCAAGTCTAACATATTAGTTTTGTAGTGCTAAAATAATTATTTAATGAGGAACATATTTTTCACACTACTGTTAGGTTTATTTGCACAGACTATAATTGCTCAAACTGGGACCATAAAAGGTACTGTATTAATAGAAGGAGAGCGAGTAGAGTTTGCGCAAATACTAATAAATGCTACAAATTATGGGGCAATAACTAATACTAAAGGTGAATTTAACATAGGTGCTGTACCTTATGGAAATTATCAAGTAGTAGCCTCATTTATGGGTTTTTTAGATGTGGTCAAAGAAGTGTCTATTGATAAGAACCAAACTCAGATAGTGCTTGATTTTGACCTTACGGAACAAACACTTGAATTGGATGCAATAGTGGTTACAGGAACAAAAACCTTTAAGAAGCAAACGGACTCTCCTGTTATTGTAGATGTTGTTACTAGTCAGATGATAGACAATGTGCAAGCTTGTAATCTTTCTGAAAGTTTACGTTTTCAACCAGGACTTAGAGTAGAAACTGACTGTCAAACATGTAACTATACTCAGTTAAGAATTAATGGCTTAGCAGGAGGGTATTCCCAAATTCTAATTAATGGTCGTCCCATTTTTAGTCCACTCACTGGATTGTATGGCTTGGAACAGTTGCCGTCTACCATGATCGATCGTATAGAAGTAGTGAAGGGTGCTGGCTCCTCCCTCTATGGATCAAGTGCCATTGGTGGAACGGTGAATGTGATTACTAAACTGCCGAGAAAGAATAGCTATGAATTAGACTATAATTATCAAAATATAAATGGTCAGACTAGCGATAATGTACTTAATGGGAATGCAAGTTTAGTTTCTGAAAATAGAAATTCTGGGGTATCCATATTTTTAAGCAATAGAGATCGTGATTTTTACGATGACAATGGTGATAATTTTTCTGAAATTCCACTAATCAGCAACACTTCTTTTGGAGCTAGCATGTTTTTACTACCAAGTGAAAATCAAAAAATTGAATTGAATGTAAGCAAAATTTACGAATATAGACTAGGTGGTGAAATGATTACAAATAAACCTGCATTTCTTACGAAGCAATCAGAAGAGCGCACTCATAATGTTTGGATGATGAGTGCAGACTATCAGATAAATTTCAATAATGATAACAATTCCTTAATTACCTATTTCGCTTGGCAGAATACTGATCGTAAGCATTATACAGGTATTCAGCCAGATAAGGGCACAGTTGAGTTTGATGATTTTATTTCAGAACCCCCTTACGGCGATTCTGAAGTCAGTACCTATAATGTGGGCATCCAATTAAATCACAGTATAAATAGTTTTTTGAAGGGTAAAAATATCCTCACTTTGGGTCTGGAGTATGTCTATGACGATGTTTATGATGAGATTTCTGCCTATTCATATCTAGTAGATCAGACTACTAAAAATGCTGGAATTTTTCTACAGAGTGATTGGCAATTATTACCTCAGCTGTCTATACTATCAGGAGCTAGAATTGACAAGCATAATCTAATAGAAAAGGCTGTCATTAATCCTAGAGTTTCTTTGTTGTATAAATTAAAGAAGAATACACAATTTCGTTTGAACTATGGAACGGGATTTAGGGCACCTCAAGCATTTGATGCTGACCTGCATATTGCATTTGCAGGAGGCGGGATATCTCGAATCTTATTATCGCCAGAATTAAAGCAGGAAAAATCACAGAGCTTTAGTGCATCCATGAATTATGATAAACCAATGGATACATGGATAGCAGGCTTTACTATTGAAGGTTTTCATAACAGACTAAATGATGCTTTTTTCTTGCAGCCTATAGGAGAAGATGAATTTGGCGAGCGCTTCGAAAAACAAAATAGAGATGGTGCGATTGTGAAAGGTGTCACTATTGAGTTAAGAGTGAACTATAATCGAAAAATACAATTAGAGGGAGGCTACACACGACAAACCAGTAAGTTTGATTACCCGGTGCAATACATAGATGAGGTGGAGGGGATTATTGATTTTATTCGAACTCCCGATAATTACGGTTATGCTGTTTTAAATTTCACACCGAATACGAAATGGAATGCAACTCTAAACTATGTATATACAGGTTCAATGATTTTACCTCACTTCGCAGGTGCGCCTAACCAACTTAGAGATGAGATCGTAACAACAAAGGAGTTTTCAGAATTAAGCGCCAAGGTTAGCTATACTTTCCCATTAAGCCTTACAAATAATATTTTGGAAGTATATGGCGGTGTCAAGAATATTCTTTATGCTTACCAAGATGATTTTGATATTGGTAAAAATAGAGACAGTAACTACGTCTACGGACCTGCCCAACCAAGGACAGCCTTTGTAGGTCTGAAAATGATGTTCAATTAGCGTTAAAGAGATTATATGAATAAACTTGATTTCGCTCAAATTCCGAAGGTTGTTTATACCTATCGTTTGAGGATTTTGTATATTCGGTTTGAAAAGTTATATAATGATTTTGCAATCAAAAAGAATATTCATTTTAATAGCTGTAATGCTTTCCTTCATATCTTGCAAAAGACAAGGAGATGTTCAGGCAAATAAACCTGTTATTAATCCTAAAGCCACTGGTAAACTAGTTTCCTACCTACCTTCTAGTATATGGTTAATATATCAAGATCAAAAAGATAACTATTGGTTCGGAAGTAACGGCAATGGTGTATATATTTTTGATGGTAAGGAGTTGAGAAATTATACAACCAATGACGGGTTGGTTGACAATACTATTCGAGGTGTCCAAGAAGACCATTTAGGAAATATTTTATTAGAGACACCTGAAGGAGTATGCAAATATGATGGTATTTCTTTTTTGACATTAAATACAATATCGTCTTCGACAAACGAATGGAAGCTCGACGATAGTGATTTATGGTTTAGATGCAACGGTAATGCAGAAGACGTTTATAGATATGACGGACAATATCTGTATGAGCTTAAATTACCAAGAAAAGATTTATCAGAGGGTTTTGGAAAGTATGTTAGAGGTCTTAGCTTTGAAGGTATGTCTAAGAGTCCGTATTCCATTTTTGGTATAAATAAAGACGAGGTAGGTAATATTTGGTTCGGAACTGTCACAGCAGGTGCATTCAGATACGACGGGGATTCTTTTCTATGGGTTGCTGAAGATGAACTTACAGAATTACCAGATGGTAGAGTACCAGGTGTACGTTCTATACTCGAGGATAAAAATGGGTTTATTTGGTTGAGTAATTTTATTAGCAAATATCGTATCAACGAATCTGAACTGATTGATTCATACACGAAATTACCAGCTATTGAAGTTAGTAAAGGAGAACTTAAAGAACGCCTTCCGTATTTTAATTCTGGTTTAAGAGACAATAATGGTGATTTATGGATGACAACTTACACAGGTGGGGTTTGGAAATATGACGGGGGAAGTAAACTGCAAAATTATCAAATAAGTAACGGCGAGATAGAAGTATTAATCATAAGCATCTATCAAGATAATCATGGGACTCTATGGTTAGGAACTGATAATGCAGGTGTATATAAGTTTACTGGTGAAAAATTTGAAAAATTTGATATATTGGAGAATTAAGAATTTACAAGACCAATTTCTACAGATCACTGTAAATAGTGTAAATAATAAGTCTCATAATTTTAATGAAAAGTATATATACATCTATGACTCTATCTCCATTTACAATTGTCGCTATCGTCATAGTTATTTTATCTAGTTGCCAAAGTTTTATCACTGAGGCCGATGATCCAAATTTTCAAAATGAAGGTCATAAACTCGTTTATGAAATGGTGCAAAATGTTGGCAACTATGAAAAGTTAAGAAGCAAGAAAGATGTTGTATACACCTACACCTACCAGACACCAAACGGGGAAACTGATATTTCAACAGAGAAGTATATATTTGATGGTGAGCGTTCATATGGAAAGTATTTAAAGCATGAGAGGACGTTAGCTAGTTTAGAAGGTGTAATGGAGCAAGGATACGATGGCGAAAAGTTTTGGTTAAAGATAGATGGGGAAGTTCAAAAAGGCAAAAAAGCTTTAAAACAAGTTGCCTTCAATCGACCTACAAACTTTTATTGGTTTACCATGTTCCAAAAATTACTTGATCCAGGATTGAGATATGAACTTCTCGAGGAAAAAATAATAGGACAGAGAGCCTACGATGTAGTACAAGTAGGATTTGAATCAAAGGATGGGAAACCAAAAGATGTATATCAGTTATATATCAATAGGGAAACAAAATTGGTAGATCAGTTTCTTTTCACTGTCGCTGACTTTGGGAAGATGGATATACCAAATTTGATGTTACTTGAATATGAAACCATTGATGGAATAATGATTCCAACAAATCGTAAATACAAGCAATCTACTTGGGATGCTGCTGTGAATGACAATCCATGGGTGACTGTGAAGTGGTCTGATATAAATTTTGATAATGGCTTGACTTATGAATTGTTTAGTAAATAATAAGTCCACTCTGAAAACTGACGAATTGTATGAACGAAACATTATTTGTGTTGTGAGTTTTCGGAGTGGATTCAACAATAGTGACTATAACTTTAAGTTTTCAGCATTTTTATCTATACTAGCCTAATAGCTGGTATTCGAATGCTACACGGACCATACCAGCCGTATTGCGTACTCCGAGTTTGTTAATGATATTTCTGCGATGTGTCTCCACAGTACCAAATGATATAAAGAGTTTATCTGCTATTTCTTGGGTGGTACTTTCTTGTATAATTAGATTAAGAATTTCTTTCTCACGCCGAGATAATTTAGGGAATAGAGACGTGCCGACGGATTTATTATTGCCGTTCTCCAATAGCTTACTTGTTATCGCTTTGTCGAAGTACTTTTGGCCTTGATAGAGATCGTTTATGGCTTCTGCTATTTTTTCTTTTCCTGAATTTTTTAGTAGAAAACCTCTTGCGCCATGCTTTACCATCTGCTTGATTACAATTGTGTCATCTAACATGGAGAGTCCAAGTACTTTTGTGTTTGGATACTTTATACCTATTACCTTCATAGCATCAATTCCATTCATCCCAGGCATATTTATATCAAGCAAAAGCACATCGACTTCTGTACAATTTAGTAAATCAATTGTTTCCTGACCATTGTGTGCCGTGCCTACTAGCTCGAAAGTAGGTTCTTGGGTAACAATTAATTGTAGTCCATCTAATACCATCTGGTGATCATCCGTAATGGCAACTTTTATTTTGGTTTCATTCATGAGGGATATTTATAGTAATAGTGGTCCCACTATTAATTTTACTGTTTATATCTAATTGACCTTTAAGATGATATACTCTAGACCTGATGGATTGAAGCCCGATACCATCTTTCTTTTCATTTACATCGAATCCCACTCCATCATCTTCTACGATAATCGAAATTTCATTCTCATATAATGCTAATTGCACCATCAAATTTGTTGCCTTTGCATGCTTGAGCACATTTGTTGTGGCTTCTTGGATAATTCTATAAATGAAGATTTCTTGGCGTTCTTTTAATCTAGCACCTTCAAGACCATTATGCTCGAATAGGACCTCTATTTTATGTGACGATTCTATATGCTTACAATATTGATCTATTGTTGCTAACAGTCCATTAAGTTGAAGACTCGCTGGCATCAGGTTATGAGAAATTCTCCTTACCTCTTTGCATGCCTGGTCAATCATATTGTTGGTTCTATCGTAAACGTTCAACTTATCTATTTTTCTTACTTCTTCTTGAATCAGTGAAAAATGATTTTTTACTGAGGAGAGTAAGCCTCCTAAACCGTCATGTAAATCCTGGGCTATGCGCAGGCGCTCGGCTTCTTGACCCTCTATCATGGATGTAAGGGAGAGTATTTTTTTCTCGTGCTCAAGATTAGCAATCTGTTCAGCTTGGAGTTTGTTCTTAGCTTCTATTTGTTGTTGTTTGTATGTTGATCTTCTCCATAAAAAATATCCAAATATAGATAAAATCACACTCAGTAATATAGCATAATTTCGTTGTGCTGTGCGCTTATTTACTTGAAACACTCTCTCAGAAAGTTGAGCATCCTTTTTTATGGACTCATATTTTATATTCAATTCATTAATGTGTTTTGAGTTATTAGCTTGTATGAGGCTGTCTTTTAAGTGATTGTATTTCTTCACTGTTGCCAATGCGATTTTTGGATTGCCCAACTCCGATTCTGATAGCCATTTATTTTGGTATAATTCTAAGAGTAATTCTAACCTCACTGCATTTTGATCATTGTAGTATGATAATGCTTCTACACTTATGTCAGCGCATGCTTGAAAGTTCTCATTATCTAAATAGCTTTTCTGCAACTGTATATAATTGTAAAAGACCCCTTCCACATAATTTGCATCTTTATTATCAATTAAAGATCTTTTTAAAAAATCAACCTTTTCATTATATGGCATACTATCGTGTAGCAAAAAATTAGAATGTAAGTTATTTTTAAATCCATCATAGCCTGACATCAACCCATCATATTCCTTTTTTAATCTATTAAAGGAGGAAATGTCATTAACCTTGAGGCTGTAGTAGTCTAAAAGTGCAGTTAGTGCTATAATACGATCTAACTTTATTCCTCCGCTAGTGGCTTCTTTTGCAGCTAAGTGGAGCGTTTCTCCTTCCTTGCTAATTTGTCCTAGTTGATCGTATATTGCAGCTAGACCAAGATAAAAGTAAACGTGTTTTGAATGTTGATACTTAGGGGCTGTGTCTAGACATTTGTTAAAATAGTATAGTGCGGAGTCTAGTTTATTTTGCTGGTAATAATTCTTCGCAAGTGGATTATATATGTCGTAAATATTCTCATCATAATCAATAGAATCTGCAATTGCCAAAGCTTTATGAAGGTGTGCTTTACCTTTCTGGATTTTGCTCATCCTCGTGTATTGACTACCTAGCATTCCATGCCCCAATACGCTTGCAATAGCGTATTTATTATCGATTGCAAAATCCAACAGTCTATTTGCATTGATGATGACGCTGTCTGCTTGATAATCTTTTACTTGATAGTAAAGACAAATATCATTTATTATTAAAGCCTTTGTTGCGATATGACTCGTGGATGCTAATTCCTCATTGAGGTCACCTATGATTAAGCGGTCATTATGATTTTGTCCATCTGCTATGGTAGGCGAAATCATGTTTAATAAACTAAAAATCATGAATGATTTAAAAATATCAATATACCAAGTGTATTGCAAGGTCATCATGCAAGGAAAGTACTATGTTTTTTTGTTGATTGCTAGCAATTTGTTTACAATCCTCAATATATCTATGATTTCCCTAATTGTGAATATCCATGAATTCATAGATAAGTTAGTGACATTTTTTCCTAGGTTGCTAACGACGCTCTAAGTCATCTATAACATTGCGTAAATCAAATCCGTCTATCTCAGTAGTGAATGAGATATTTAAGATTTCATGTAACATGCGATAGCCGTATGTAGATATAAAGCCAATCGAAAAGAATGCTAATGCAATCACTGTGGAACTGAGGAGCAGAAGCATAAAACCGATCATACTAATCGCTAGATATAATCTGTACTTTTTAATGAAGTTTGATATCTTTATTCCTGTCGTTTCTCTAGAATTATCTAATTCTATATTATATTGAAATAGCATATACAGTATTTTGAAGTGAAGTAATGACCCAAATCTACTAGGAATCAGTACTTTAATATTCTATGAAAATGTTTAAATCTGAAACTGTATGATTTCATATAGCTAGTACGGGTAGGTATAAACGAATACTATGGTCAGCGATAGCCCTATATTATTTTATTAGAAAAACTACATACATTATATTTTAATATAGTGGACAAAGGCAGCAAAATAACTGTATGGGGTAGGTGAATAGACAACCTATTAATCTGGCACTAAATACTCAAGTTGGATTAAAAATTTTGCTTATAATATTTGTTCATCTTGTTGTTATGAAGTAGCTCTTTTTCATTAATGTAATTATCAATACTAGAGATGCTTATATAAATTTTTCACTTATTTTTATTTTTACTTGATATTAATAATAACATGATATAAATTGTGGACTCAATGCAATATAGAAGTTTAAAAATATCGACTACTTATATGACAACGGACTGTTGTTGCTGCTGCTGTATCTAGACAGAGCATTGGTTATCGCTATATTGTAACATATCAAATATATAATTTATACTAGCAGATGCCAATTTGAGTAATCGGCCTTTTTCTACGCTTCAAATAAATTTATAAATAAAGATATATCATGAATAATTCAATAATCTATACTGGATCAAGGTCAACTGCGGATATCGTTAGGTGCTGTTGTTGTCGTTGTTGGATGTGTTGCCGACAGACCTACAGGGATTCAATAACTATTATTGTATAATATTTCATCAAGTAAATATCAATAAAAAATAGCTGGACTCCCATAGGAGTTCAGCTATTTTTTTTGCCATAAACATTAATTTATCAATTACACATTTTCAAAATTCACCAATTATGAGTAAGCAATTAAGATTTGAAACTTTACAGTTACATGCTGGGCAAGTGATAGATCCAACTACAAATAGTAGAGCAGTGCCTATCTATCAAACTACTAGTTTTACATTTGACAATTCACAACACGCCAGCAATTTATTCGGCTTAAAAGAATTTGGAAATATCTATACACGGATTATGAATCCTACTACGGATGTATTCGAAAAACGTATTGCTGCACTTGAAGGTGGAACCAATGCAGTGGCAGTAGCGTCTGGACTAGCAGCGCAATTTATAGCACTTAATAATATTTTGGTCGCTGGTGATAATATCGTTACTTCACCATTTCTTTATGGCGGCACATACAATCAATTCAAAGTAAACTTCAAGCGTCTCGGCGTTACTGTCAAGTTTGCTGAAGACAATAATCCTGCAAGCTTTCGTAAACTGATAGACGAAAACACGAAAGTAATCTATACAGAGAGTATTGGGAATCCACAATTTGCTGTGCCAGATTTCGAAGCATTAGCTAAAGTAGCACAAGAGTTTGATATTCCTTTTGTGGTAGACAATACATTCGGAGCGGGAGGGTACCTAGTCAAGCCCATCGAATATGGTGCTAATGTAGTCGTCGAATCCGCTACAAAGTGGATTGGGGGTCATGGCACTACTATCGGAGGTGTCGTAGTGGATGGGGGTAATTTTAACTGGGGCAACGGTAAATTTCCAGAATTTTCTCAACCTTCAGAAGGGTATAACGGACTCAATTTTTGGGATACTTTTGGAGAAGGAAACCCTCTCGGATTGCCTAATGTAGCATTTGGTATTCGCGCTAGAGTGGAAGGACTGCGAGACTTTGGACCTGCAATATCTCCTTTCAATTCATTCCTATTAATACAAGGGTTAGAGACACTCTCATTACGCGTCGAAAGACATGTAGAGAATGCACTAAAAGTAGCTACGTGGTTAGAAGAGCATGAGGATATCGTATGGGTAAACTACGCTGGATTGGAGAGTAGCCCCTATCACCTAATAGCTAAGAAATATTTAAAGAACGGATTCGGTGGGGTTCTAAGTTTTAAAGTAAAAGGCGGCAAGGAAAGAGCAGATGCAATTGTGGACAGTCTAGAATTGGTAAGCCATTTGGCCAATGTTGGCGATGCAAAAACCTTAATAATCCATCCTGCATCCACCACCCATGAACAGTTAAGTGAGGCTGACCAGAGAGCTGCTGGTGTGGAGCCAGGACTGCTACGTCTATCTGTAGGTATTGAGCATATTGATGACATCATTCATGATCTTAGCCAAGCACTCGCAGTCACTAAAAAGGTACATGCATATAAATAATAGCTATTACTTAGGTCAGCCACAACAGCGTGGCTGACCATAGCGATATATTTTCCTACTACAAAAATAAATAGCATGGCATCTTTAAAAAATGTATTCCATACAGAAAATTACCTCCTTGAAAATGGAGTATTGTTACCAAAAGTTCAAGTCACCTACCATACGTATGGAAAATTAAATCCAAAGCAAGATAATTGTATTTGGGTTTGTCACGCACTTACTGGCGATAGCGATGTGTATGCTTGGTGGCCAGGATTATTCGGTGATGATCAACTTTTCAATCCAGAAAATTACTTTATTATATGTGCCAATGTGCTAGGTTCTCCCTATGGCACCACTAATCCTTTAAGTCAGAATCCAGAAACAAATAGACAATATCATCATGATTTTCCAGCATTTACTATTCGAGATATTGTAGGACTGCACAAGAGACTTGCTGACGATTTGAGCATTCATAAAATTGAATTATTGATTGGCGGATCTATGGGGGGGTACCAAGCTCTAGAGTGGGCAATTATGGAACCACAGCGTTTCAATAATCTTGCACTCATCGCCAGCAGTGCTATTCATTCTGCATGGGGTGTTGCTTTCAACGCATCTCAGCGCATGGCGATTGCTAGTGATAGTACATGGACCCTCTATGATGATGATGCAGGTATCAATGGAATGAAGGTGGCGAGATCCGTAGCCCTATTATCATATCGCAATTATAGGATCTATAAAAAAACGCAAAAAGAAAAAGATAGTAATTATGTATTCCCCCAGCAAGCTGTTAGTTATCAATCTTATCAAGGAGATAAATTAGCACTCCGCTTCAATGCTTTTTCTTATTGGACTTTGTCACGTGCTATGGATAGTATGAATGTGGGTAGAGATAGAGGTGGGTCAGTAAATGCACTTTCACAAGTGGCGGCGAAAACGATAGTGATAAGTATGGAGGATGATGTTCTCTTCCCCAGGACAGATCAAGAATTTCTAGCTGCACATATTCACAACGCTACTTTTATGGAAGTTGAGACGGATTATGGGCACGATGGATTTCTTGTGGAGACGGATCAATTAAGTAAAATTTTAAAAGATTTTCTTTATGCTGATAGCTTTAAGGTCACCTCACTATCTCCAGTTGATGTAACTGCTTCTTAGTATTTTTACTAACATATAATTACCAACAATTTTTTGGGTGATACACTATTTTACAAGCCCTATACTGCTAGCCAAGCGCATTTGTAAAATAGTGTCCGGGCTATGCAGGGGTGCGCTATCGCTCCCGTCTCGAAAAAAAAATCGAGACCGACGAAGAAAATTTTCGTCGCCCTTACTATCCCTATCACATTTTATTAAGAACATTGTATATATTATTAGGATGCTAGATTCTCTAAAAAATTTATTTTAGATAATAGAGAAATAATTAACTTAGTAATTTAATTAAATCAAGGTAATGAATATACCTGACAAGAATACCATCTTCCCATTACCGCATTATGATAGACTTTGTTTTCTGAAAAACATCATCCAGAGTCCGAATATACTAGTAGGAGATTATACCTACTACGATGATTTCGACAATGTGGAGAACTTTGAAAAAAATGTCAAATACCTATTTGATTTTATCGGTGATAAATTAATCATTGGCAAATTTTGTATGATCGCTTCTAATGTTATATTTATAATGAATGGAGCCAACCATCTCTCTGCTGCAATATCTACTTTCCCTTTTGCAATTTTTGGAAACGACTGGTCAGATGCTATGGATGGCAAGGAATATCCAAGCAAAGGAAATACTGTAATAGGTAATGACGTATGGATTGGATACGGGGTGACAATTATGCCAGGAGTACTTATTGGTGACGGTGCAATTATTGCGACCAAGAGCGTAGTCACTAGAGATGTAGCTCCTTATTCGATCGTGGGTGGTAATCCCGCCGAAGAAATCCGAAAACGATTCTCTGAAGAAAAGATTGATAAACTATTACACATCAAATGGTGGGATTGGTCTATAGAAAAAATCACAAATAATGTGAAGAACTTGACTGGAAATGAAATAGGGGCATTTGTATAAAGTTTTCAATCTTACATTTTAAATTTATTCCATGATTGTAACTTGCTGTTCAAGTCATCTCGGCATTATAGATTCTAAAAACTGCATTCCTATTCTAAACTCTTCGCGTGAGCGGTAGAAGCGTGTGGGCGGTGCGTCAGGTGTGTGGTGATGCCTAGCGTGGAGAGTGGCTTGGTGAAGAACGAGCAAAGACGCTCTACGCTGTTGGCTGAACATACTCTTGATATAGGCATATTCAGAAGTAAGAGAAGATAACCGCAGAGCGGTTAAATATCAATAGCCCTGGGTTGAAAACCCAGGATTATCATCAGAGTTAGATCCAATTTGGCGTGATTTTTTTGGAAAAAAATCATGACAAATTGCCAACAAAAATTACCTCGTTTATGTCGAAAAATTTAGAAAAATGGAGTAATCCAAACCCTTAAATTTTGATTAACTCCCTATGGTTCTGCAGTTTAATATTCTTACGAATATCCCTGCGCTAATTTAAAAACTCATAAATACCAGCGATTCCCTGACCCCCACCTACACAGGCAGTAACCATTCCATACTTATCACCTCTTCTGCGCATTTCATTAAATAGTTGCGTTGACAACTTAGCACCCGTACATCCTAGTGGATGACCTAATGCGATCGCACCTCCATTGACATTAACTTTAGCTGGATCTAAACCAGTTTGTTTTATCACTGCCAATGCCTGTGTCGCAAATGCCTCATTTAGTTCTATCAAATCAATATCGTCCTGCTTCAATCCTGCAAGCTTTAATGCCTTCGGGATCGCTGCACATGGACCGATACCCATATACAAGGGATCTACCCCAGCAGAAGTACAAGTAACCATTCTTGCGATTGGTTTAAGATTATATTTTTTTACGATCTCCTCACTCACTACTAGTACGAATGACGCACCATCCGAAGTTTGCGAAGAGTTGCCCGCAGTAACTACACCGCCGTTCTTAAATGCAGCTCTCAAGCCACCCAAAGCCTCTATAGTAGTAGATCTTCTTACGCCTTCATCCATTTTGAAATCAAATGAACTTTCCACACGTTTATCATCCTTCACCGTTACATTCGGAACTTTTACAGGCACTATTTCTTCGTCAAATTTTCCTGCATCGATGGCAGCAGCAGCTTTCACGTGGGAGTTGTAGGCAAACTCATCAGCTTGTTGACGTGTCACGTCATATTTTACGGCAACTGCTTCTGCAGTAGCACCCATACTCACCATGTAGTTAGGGTTAGTTGTCGCTACCTGATAAGAGGGTGCAAATTTATAACCCGTCATCGGTATCATGCTCATACTTTCTGTACCACCTGCTATATAGATATGTCCCATACCAGCAGCAATCTTTCCTGTAGCCATGGCTATAGCCTCTAGCCCAGAAGCACAGTATCTGTTGATAGTAATTCCAGGAACTTCTTTGCCAAGGGCACGCACCGATATCATTCTACCTATTTGAAGTCCCTGCTCTCCCTCAGGATTGGCACACCCTACGATCACATCGTCCACCAGCTCTTTGGCGATCTCTGGTACCTGCTCCATCATGTGGCTAATCACTTCTACAGCCAAGTCATCGGAACGATAGTTTTTCAAACTACCTCTGCCAGCTTTTCCTACTGGACTTCTATATGCTTTTATAATATACATTTTCCTAATTTTTCTAATTAAATAAAACTCAAACCAAAGCTAGAATATTAATTTCTCAAAGGCTTATTGGTTTGCAACATGTGCTGAATACGCTCTTGCGTTTTCTTTTCTCCAGCTAAGGACATAAATGCCTCCCGCTCTAGATCTAACAGGTACCTTTCTGATACTTGTTGCTGTCCAGTAAGATCTCCACCACACATCACCCATGCAAGTTTTTGAGCTATTTTCACATCGTGTTCTGAAGCATATTGCGCTAGGATCAGTTCATTTGCTGCAGAATATATCGCTGCCATACCGCCACGACCTAGCACAGTCACATCGGTACGCATAATTGGCTGCTTATAATTTCTAGCTAACTCTATAACTTTGACCTTTGCTTCTTTGATATTACGTTTTGCATTCATGATAACTTCATCTTTCTCTTTGAGTAAGTAACCCATTTCGAAAGCTTGCGGAGCAGAAGTTGCCACTTTAGCTTGAGCAATAGTCAATGTTTTATCTAATAATGTTGGCATCTGGACATCCCCCTTGAAGAAAGCATCCGATGCGCGGAGAGCAAACTCTTTTGTACCAGCTCCTCCAGGTATCAGACCTACACCGACCTCTACCAGACCGATATAACTTTCTGCCGCGCACATGGCTGCATCGCAGTGCATAATCATTTCACAGCCACCACCGAATACATATCCTTGTGTAGCAGCTACCACTGGAATTGCAGAATACCTACAACGCATCACTGTATCTTGAAAAGTCTTCACTGCTAGATTCATCTGATCCCATTCTTGCTGAAAGGCAAACATACCGATCATCATCAAGTTAGCACCTACCGTGAAGTTCGTTGAATTATTACCGATCACCAATCCTTTCCATCCCCCTTCTTCAGCAATGGTTATTGCTTCATTAATACCAGTAAGAACACCTTCCCCGATAGAATTCATTTTAGAGGTAAACTCCAAGCATAAAACACCATCTCCTAAATCATGGAGCACAGATTCGCTCGTCTTATTTACAGGCGCTTTACCACGTAGATGGTCAAGCACAATAAAATCCTCTGCTCCAGGCAACGCCAGATACGCCTTGTCAGCGATAGAATAGTAGTGCCCCTTGTTATCTATAGTCTTATAAAAGGAATCATTTCCAGCAGCAAGCATATCTTTTACCCAGCTTGCCACAGTCTGTCCGTCCGCTTCTGCTAACTCTATTCCTTTTTGTATGCCTACCATATCCCAATACTGAAATGGGCCCACGTCCCAAGCAAAACCTGCTCGCAGGGCATCATCTATACTGTAAGTCTCATCTGCTATTTCAGGAATCCTATTACTCACATATGCAAACAATCCACCTAGCGAACGTCTTACCAGTTCGCCTCCTTTATCATCTGCAACTATAAAAGCCTGGATTCGCTTAGGAAGACTTTCTATAGATTTTACAGTACCCAATGAAGCTAAGCTTGGCTTTTCAGTAGGCGCATATTCCAAAGTTTTAAGATCTAATGCATGAATAATTTTTCTTCCATTTGCATCTTTTTCCTTCGTCTTTTTGTAAAAACCTTGTCCCGTTTTATCTCCTAGAAATTTATTGTCCAATAAGAATTGGAAATACTTAGGTATCACAAAAGTATTGGCTTGCTCATCCTCAGGGCAGTTGTCCTTAATACCCGCGATAACTTTAGCAGAAGTATCATGTCCTACTAGATCACCCAATCTAAATGTACCCGTCTTAGGTCTACCGATAGCAGGACCCGTCAATTTATCCACCTCTGTGATGGATAATCCGAGCTCTTCTGTCAGTTGATATATTTTAGACATGGCATATACCCCAACTCGATTTGCTATGAATGCAGGCGTATCCTTTGCGAGTACAGTTTGCTTGCCCAGATACTTATCGCCATAATCCATAAAGAAATCGATCACTGCAGGGTCCGTATCTGGAGATGGAATTACTTCAAATAAACGCATATATCTAGGCGGATTGAAAAAGTGCGTTCCGCAG
>ENA-ORXM01002181-ORXM01002181.1-marine-metagenome-genome-assembly--contig:-NODE-2181-length-23821-cov-3.320207_pt1 | contig 23821 bp, 18 predicted proteins | sample MGYA00237867_ERZ511480 | MGnify/ENA primary metagenome ERZ511480 (study PRJEB26309, sample SAMN06266103) | marine metagenome | isolation source: Algal blade | place: United Kingdom:Sidmouth, United... | reverse complement strand
ATTTTACTCTTCGGATGCAACTTCGTACCCATTGCACCACATCCTCTTTGCGGATCTTCTGCCGCATAAACAATTTTAGAGATTTGACTCCAGTACAGCGCACCGGCACACATTTGACAAGGTTCAAGGGTTACATAAAGTGTACACTCTTTCAAATATTTACCCCCTAAAAAATTAGCTGCTGCCGTAATTGCCTGCATTTCGGCATGAGCAGTTACATCATTGAGTTGTTCCGTAAGGTTATGGGCTCTAGCTATAATTCGATCTTGTACAACAATTACTGCTCCGATGGGTACTTCGCCTTTTTCAAAGGCGGCTTCTGCCTCTTGCAAAGCTTTTTTCATAAAATACGTATCGTCGTAGGGTAAGATCATTTAAAAAATTAAAGCACAATAGTATGCAATAAAAGGTTTGGGTACAAAAAAACCTCAATCATAAAGACCGAGATTTTGTTGTTTTCAAGTTAATAGTCAATCATCTTGTACAAAGGAACTTTTAATCCCAAGTATACGTCAACATTCTTGCTATTTGGAGAAATCAGATTGGTTAGTACTGAACCTGAGCCCACGGTCAAAGGCCCTAACCTAAATCCTAATCCCCAAGCTAAATCTCCATATTGACGAAGACCAACTGGTGAATACACACTAAACCATTTTGACTCCCATCTAGGAGCTATTGTTGCTGTGTTAATTGTATTATTAGTAATGCCATTACCCGCTTTTCGCATCGAAAGTGAGGTATGCAAACCTACATACCACCTTTGCCCAATGTAATAATCAGTCATAATTTGTAATGCTGTTGGTAATAGTATTTTTTGATTGCTCAGAACGGTAGATCCAGTATAATTATCTTCCAATATTTGGTCAATATCTTTTGTTTCAAATTCAAGAGCATTTACATTGCCATTAGCATCATATGTGGTCATTTCGCTATTTTTATAGGAAACACTCCCAATATCTGTTAGCGCAAGAGCCATTTTGAATTTATATTGTTGCGGTCGCTTACCTTTTACGGTTTCGTCAATCATGCGCGGTCTATATTCATACGCCAGCCCTATATCAGCACCAAAACCACCTTGCAAATCGCTAAATTCTGGTGAATCACTTTCAAAACCAGGAGTTGTGCCATAAGCGATTGAACCTTGCGTTGTTAGTATATTTGTAACTCCATTAAAACTGCCACTTAGCTCCGGTGAATCAACGAAAAGACCACCTGCACCCATCAAGTATTTTAGTGTTACACCACCCTTTAAAAATTGATTTTCTGTATTCAAAAGTTCTCGACCATAGGAGACCCCAATTTCAGCAAATAAGTGCGCCGTGGTGTTCAAGTTTTTAGAATCAAAATCGAAATCGTTACCAAGATCAAATCCATCTGATATGCGCTCGTAAAGATTACCGTCTATATTGTTCAAATTAAAAAAACCTCTTACCCTAGTGGTTAATGCAAAACTTTGCTTATCCCCTACATTAAGCATAAACGAAGGACCCAAGACATCAATATTTCCAAAAAAATGATTAGTTTTTGATGGATACCGTTCTGCGTCTGCTTCAAAATCAAAATCTCCCCCTGATGAAATTAAATCAGAAAGGGATAGCCCTATATAATCACTTCCTAAAAGTGTACTTGCTGAAACCAAATTAATATCAGAACTATACGGAGAATCGAAAACATTGGCTGGGTTGTATATCACCGAATGAACGCCCGCATAATTATCCATAACATTACCAATATAGCTTTGTGCACTCAATTCGAAATGCAAAAATGAAACAAGTATCACTATGCCAAGTGCCCTATATAAATTTCTAATAGTTGTCTTTTTTTCCATCGTATTTTGTCTTTAGTTCTTTTGTGATTTCATATGACAAAGGCCTATTTTGCTTTTTTACTCGATACTAGCGATTAAATGTTGTGAGGTCTACCTAGAAATAAAACTATTTTTCCTTTGAATGACTCGCGGGCCTGCCCTGAGATAGTTTATTAACGAATGAAAAAGAACAAAATTGTGATTTTTTGTAAGATTTAAACTACATGTAGAGCCTTCTTTTTTTATAAAACGGAGGCTTCCGAGAATGGAAAATGAATTTATGCTATAAAACAAAAAGATGTTTTTTCAAATGTTATTCAATAGCCCTGAAAATTGTAGTTTTACTGTACATAAAATTATAGTGACTCACAGCATTCTTGACACCATATCAAAACCTACTGATCTTCGCGATCTAAACGTTAGCGCATTACCTCAACTTGCCCGGGAACTTCGTGAATTTATCATCGCAATCGTGGCCACTAAAGAAGGGCATTTAGGCGCCAGTCTTGGTGTTGTTGAGCTCACCATTGCACTACACTATATTTTTGATACACCTAACGACAACCTCATTTGGGACGTAGGTCATCAAGCCTATGTTCATAAAATTCTAACAGGACGCAAGGAAATCTTCGGTACTAACCGCCAATTAGAAGGAATAAGTGGTTTTCCAAAAATGAGCGAAAGTGAATTCGATGATTTTGGCACAGGTCATAGTTCTACCTCAATTTCTGCTATTTTAGGAATGGCAATTGCTTCTAAATTAAAAGGTGATGACCACAAACAACATATTGCAGTTATAGGTGACGCGTCGATAGCTAGTGGGATGGCCTTTGAAGGTTTAAACCATATGGGGGTTACCGATGCCAATGTACTCGTGGTTCTTAACGACAATGCTATTGGTATAGACCCAAGTGTAGGTGCCTTAAAAAAATATTTGACCAATGTTAAGGAAGGAACGGCTAAAGACGAAAATATTTTTGAATGTCTAAATTTTAATTATTCTGGCCCGATAGATGGTCATGACCTCTACACACTAGTATCAGAATTAAGACGCTTAAAGTCAGTTTCAGGACCTAAACTTTTACACGTTATAACGACCAAAGGCAAGGGGTTGCGGCAAGCGGAAGAAAATCAGGTTACTTATCATGCTCCTGGTAAATTCAATAAAGAAACTGGAGATTTAATTCCTAAAAATGCCAAAAACCAACCACCAAAATATCAAGATGTTTTTGGGCACACCATTGTTGAACTGGCCAAGAAAAACATAAATATTGTTGGCATTACCCCCGCCATGCCTACGGGCAGTTCTTTGAAATATATGATGGAAGAAATTCCTGATAGGGCTTTTGATGTCGGTATTGCGGAACAACATGCAGTAACTATGGCTGCGGGTATGGCCAGTAAAGGCCTAATTCCATTTTGCAATATCTATTCTACTTTTCTGCAGCGGGCTTATGATCAAATAATTCATGATGTGGCGTTGCAAAACCTTCCTGTTATTTTTTGTTTAGACCGTGCAGGACTAGTCGGTCAAGACGGTGCCACGCATCATGGTGTTTATGATGTAGCTTATTTACGCTGTATACCCAATATTATCATCTTTGCTCCTCGAAATGAGATTGAATTACGAAATATCATGTACACCGCACAGTTGGGGCTAGACCAACCTATTGCAATTCGATATCCAAGAGGTATAGGTGTTCTTAAAAACTGGAAGACGCCTTTCGAAAAAATTGAGATAGGAACATCCAAAGAATTAAAGAAGGGGACTAAAATCGCTGTCTTATCAATCGGGCATATCGGAAATATTGTATCCAATGTTTTAAATGAATTGAAACATCCTTTAGAAATTGGTCATTACGATATGCGATTTGTTAAACCTATTGACAAGCACCAATTAAAAATCATTTTTGCCAATTATTCAACACTTATTACTATCGAAGATAGCTGTAAAATGGGCGGGTTTGGAAGTGCCGTTTTAGAACAAGCGAATGATATGGCATATGACGGTAAGATTATAATTCTCGGTATAAAAGACACCTTTTTAGAACATGGCACAACCGAAGAACTTTACCAACTGACTGAAATAGATCATGAATCAATTAAAAAAAGTATAAAATTAGAACTGTATGATGATTAAATTCTTGAATACCCCTTTTTTACTTCTAACACTCTTGTTTTTTTCTGTAACAATCAATGCACAAGACAGCATACCTGAGCCGCAAAAACAAGATTCCATCGCTATTGACTCTGTTATTCTTGAACAAAAAATAGATACCATTGTAATTCGTAGAGCACAAGAACGAATTAAAGGTAATGCCGAAAGTGTTAATTTACTGAATACACATATTTCCTTTAAAAAGACAAAACCATTAGAGAAAGAGTATCATAAATTTCAGGCGCCTAGTTTTTGGCAATCTGTCAATTTAGTTGGACTAAATTTTAGCCAAGCTGCCTTCGTTAATTGGAATGCTGGGGGTAATAATTCCATTTCCGCCCTCGCAAATGCTCGTTTTGAACGCAATTATAAGTTTCGTTACTTTCAATGGGAAAATAGCTTAGAAACTAGATACGGTGTCAACTTACAAGAAGGTCAGAAAATTCGAAAGACAGATGATGCTATTCGGGTTACTTCTACCATAGGATACCGAAGAGATACCATTAGTAATTGGTATTACTCTGTTAAAGCTAATTTCAATACGCAGTTTACTGATGGTTTTAAATACCCTGATAGAGAAACACCTATTTCAAGAGTGATGAGCCCGGGTTACTTTTTCTTAGGTGCTGGTACCTCTTATATTTCTGAAGGCCGAAAGTTCAATTTATATATTTCTCCACTTACTCAAAAAGCAACCTTTGTTTTCGATCAAGATTTGGCTGATAAAGGTTCTTTTGGAGTTGAAAAAGCTGTGCTAGATGCAGATGGGAATGTTTTAGAGCGTGGCAAAAATGTTTTTTTAGAATTCGGATTCTTAATAACAAATAATTGGGAAACTCAGCTCATGGACAACATTGCATTAAAACATCGACTCAATCTTTATACCGATTACCTAAGTAGCTTTGGAAATATTGATATTGATTGGGAATTGAACGTCAATTTAAAAGTAAACAAATACATTGTTACAAACTTGGGCACCCATATCATCTATGATGACGATATTCTTTTTGATGCCGTAAAAAATGACGCTGGAATAGTCATTGATGAAGGTAGACCCAAACTACAATTCAAGCAGCTTTTGGGGGTTGGAGTTGCTTATAATTTTTAGGTTTGGTATTGGTTAAAATCGAGAAAAATAGCTAAATCCTTAAACCTTTTTGCCAACGGGCCATTACAACTGTTTACCCATAATCTTATTGTGAATATGTACAGCGGCACTATCAGAAAGGCTAGCTACATAACAACAAGTGTTCAATAAGATTTGATACATTGAAATATCTGTTCTTCTATAGAATTCAGGCAAGGTTCGAAGCATAAGTTTATCATAGTTAGAGACCTTGTCTTCTTTCTTTCGAACTAATGCGGTGCTATAAACATCTAAAATATCAGAGATGATTTTATACCCAGCAATTTCCTTTTCAATGACTTCTTGTGATTGATAAATCTGATCCACACTCAAGGCAATAATATCGGTTATTTGTGCTTCGTATTTGCTTTTATCCATTAAAGAAACGTTGAAACTTCCATCGAGAATAGCTTCTTCATTAGTGACAAAAACATCAATAGCATCTTTAATTAAAGTATTTATTGCTAATGCTCGCAAATAACTCAGACGATCTTCTTTATATTTTAAGGAATTATACTTATTGGTATTTATGGTGTCCTTGACCAGTTTTATTAGATATTCCAGCGCATAATCTTCAGAAATTAGCCCAAGATTAATACCGTCTTCAAAATCAATAATAGTGTAGCAAATATCATCAGCGGCTTCAACCAAGTAGGTTAATGGATGCCTTGAAAAACTTATATTTTTTTCGTCTCTTGTTTGAAATAGGCCAAGCTCTTCGGCAACTTCTTTAAAGCTATTTTTTTCAGACTGAAAGAAACCAAATTTTTTATCCGCAATATGTTTGGTGGGCTTTTTAGGAAGTGACTCTTTCGGGTATTTCATAAAGGCACCTAAAGTGGCATAACTTAATCGCAAACCGCCATCAACACCTTCTCTGGTCTCAGTCAATAGTTTGAAGCCGTTGGCGTTTCCTTCAAAATCGATAATATCTTGAAATTCTTTTTCAGAAAGCAGCGCTTTATATTGCTGCCCATTTCCATTTTTAAAATACTCACCAATAGCTTTCTCACCACTATGTCCGAAAGGCGGATTTCCGATATCATGCGCCAAGGCAGCTGCCGCAACTATTGCTCCAAAATCATTAAACTGATAGCCATGCATTTCTTGTAAATGTGGATGTTTTTCTAATAGTTTCTTCCCGGCTATTCTACCTAAACTTCTTCCAACGACTGAAACTTCTAAACTGTGTGTCAAACGTGTATGTACAAAGTCAGTTTTTGAGAGTGGAATGACTTGGGTTTTATCTTGTAGACTTCGAAAAGCCGAAGAAAAAATGATGCGATCGTAATCTACTTCAAAGCCCAAACGGGTTTCATCTTGTTCTTTTCGCAATCTCTTAGATGTGTCGCCAAAACGTTTTAAGGAGAGGAGTTGTTCCCAGTTCATCGTATTCAGTTAAAGTGGCTGCAAGATACAGATTTTTGCCAGTCCCCTAAACACCGTGCAAGCGCAAGAGCCCTTAACATTCCCTTAATATGGTAACATTTAGATAACCCTTTTACAATACATCTTTAACATACGGGTAACCCGACTTTTACAATAGCATGGTTCTTTTGCAACGGTATTTAAAATCAAACATAGTTAAACAAAAATGAAGAAAATTTTAATCGGCCTGTTATTGCTGGCCACTGCGCAGATTACTGCGCAAGAAACAGGTAGTATAGTGGGTGCACTTACAGACAAAGAACTAAATAATGAGCCCCTAGCCTTCGCCAATATATTAATCGAAGGCACTACCAAAGGAACCACTTCAGATTTTGACGGATTATACGAAATCGACAACCTAGAACCTGGCACCTATACCGTGATTTATAGTTTTTTAGGTTACGAAACCGTCACTATTCCTGATGTGAGTGTAGAAGCTGGTAAGGTAACGACCATTGATATTCCCATGTCGGCAAACGCTGGGGTAGAATTGGAAGGGGTTACGGTCACTACCGTAGCACGTAAAGATTCTGAGACAGCTCTTTTATTAGATCAGAAGAAGTCTATTGAAATCAAAGAAAGTATTGGTGCTGTTCAACTAGGTAAAATTGGTGTTTCCGATGCTGCCACAGCGACAACAAAGATTTCGGGAGTTTCTAGTAGTGAGGCTTCTGGTGATGTTTTTGTACGTGGTTTAGGAGATAGATATCTCTCTACTACCCTTAACGGACTGGCAATTCCCTCAGATGATGTTGAAAAAAAGAATATTGATTTAGGCCTTTTTCCAACTAGGGTAATACAGAATGTAAGTGTAAGTAAAACATATTCGGCTCAGTCAACGGCTGATCAATCTTCAGGTACAATTAACATCGGTTCTAGAGAGTTACGGGGCTCTAGTGAACTTAGCTTAGGAGTTCAAAGTGGAATTAATACCAATGTAGCTCAAAGCGGGGTTTTTGATAATTTTAAGTCAACGGTTAATTCTAGAAATACTGATTTTGGATTTTACGGTCAAAATTTAGAAACCACACAATTAATAACCGCTCAGGGTTGGAATACAATTCAACGTGAGACTCCCATTGATTATGCCTATAATTTTGTTGCCGGCAAGAAAATTAAGGATAAACTGGCCGTGCTGCTGACCGCATCCCATAACAACTCACACGAATATGGTCAAGGAGTTTTTCGTCAATATCGCTCTAACTTTATTGATGACACCATTACTGATGCTACTAACTTCAGAAGAAAGGCGGTTACATCTGCTTTGTTAGACATCACCTATTTTGCAAATGAAAAAACGAAACTAAAGTCTAGTACGTTCTTCGTAAACAAACTAACTGATGAGGTATATGAAGGTGGTCGAAATGGTGAAGGTACCATTTTCGAAGAAACCGATCCTGCTGAAGGGCTTTTTCAATTTGTACGAGATCAAAACACAAAACAAACTCGTCTTTTAGTTACGCAGCTACTGGGAACACACCAGATTGGAGAAAAAAATACTTTAGAGTGGGCCGGAGGATACAATCTTGTAAATGCCGACGAACCCAATCGGATACGAAATGAAGTGAATTTTGATCCAAATGGCACTCTAGTTCAATTGGGTCGTACCGGTGGATTTCAACAACGAAAATCAAAACAAGAAATAGAAGATGTCGAATTCAATGGGTACTTAAAAGATGCTATAGTTTTTACAGATGAAGAAGAAAAATCTATCAAACTAGAATTAGGTCTAAACTATAGAAACAAAGAACGTGATTTTTCATCTCAGTTTGTTGGTGTTGAAGAACGTGCTACTGGGGTAATAGCCCCTTCAAACATTGATGACATCGGAGGCATAATTAGAGAAGGTAATTTTGCTAATGGTCTATTAGAGGTCAACGTTCTTCAGCCAGATCTCTATACCGGTACTTTAGTTTCTCAAGCAGCGTTCGCCGATTTCAATTATGGAATAAAAAAATGGAACTTCAATGCTGGCCTTAGATACCAAAAAGATGAAATCAAGGTTAACTTTGATGTCGGTAACTTTCCGGGGAGACTAGGTGAAACTGTTAAGGAGTACAATAATTTATATCCTACGTTTAATGCCAAATACAGTATAAACGAGAAAAATGGATTGCGATTCGCAGTAAGCCGCACAATTACCTTACCTGAATTTAAGGAAATAGCTCCTTTTGAATATGTTTCTCAAACTGGGCAAGTAACCAGAGGTAATCCTAACCTTGAGGCATCTACCGACTTAAACTATGATTTAAAATGGGAATACTTCCCGTCAAATGGTCAATTGGTTTCTGTTGCAGCGTTCTACAAAGACATTTCTGATCCAATCAACAAAGTTCAAGATAGAGGTTCTGCAGGTGTTTTCTCTTATTTCAATTCCGGAGAAAAAGCTGAGGTCTTCGGTATTGAAGCAGAAACTAAAATTGATTTGGTAAAGCCCGTTACTAATGACGAAGATGGAAGCCAGTCAGGCTATGGGCTGACCTTAAACTTGAACGCTACAAGAATGTGGCATAATCAAGACTTAAAAGAGGTTTTCAACGCAGACGGAAACTTTGTACGAACTTTTCGCTACAAAGGCTTAACAGAAACAGACCTGCAAGGTGCCTCCGATTGGATTTTCAATTCAAGTTTGAACTTTTCGACAGCTGGGGAAGATTCCTTCAGCGCATCGTTAACTGCAAACTATGCTTCCGATAAAATTTTCGCCTTGGGCGCTCCTGAAATCCAAAGTGAAAGCGAAACATTTTATAACGACGCCATTATCGAAGAAGGTTTTGTCGCTTTAGATGGGGTAGTAAGTAAAGAATTTGGAAAACATTTAAGAATTCGTTTGATAGGACGAAACCTACTGAACCCAAATATTAGAAGAACACAACTGGTAAAACAAAGTACCACCAATATTGAAACGGAGGAAACAGTACGTTCGTACACGTCTGGTCGTCAAATACGTCTAGGCATTAATTATAAATTTTAGAGAACCCACATATAAATTTTAATTAATAAACAACTAGTATTATGAAACTGAAAACAATTAATTTTTTTGCTATTTGTGCTGTAGCCCTATCCCTTTCTTTGGTAGGATGTAGCAATGATGATAACGCGCCTGACCCAGGACCAGATGCAGTAGCACCTACCTGTACAGATGGCATTCAGAATGGAACCGAAACAGGTATAGATTGTGGTGGAACATGTGATGCTTGTCCAGATGATACTCCAGCCGAAGTAACTAATTTAAGTGGTAATTTAACAGAAGATCGTACTTTAGTTGCAACAGAAACTTATGCTTTAAAAGGCACTTTCAGCGTAATGTCTGGAGCAACTCTAACGATACCTGCAGGAACAACAATTGTTTCTGATAAAGGAACCGACTTCTACATTGTAGTTCAAAAAGGTGGTAAAATTGATATTCAAGGTACTGCAGCTGCTCCCGTAATTATGACATCGGCTGAGGAGACTCCAGGTGACTGGGGTGGATTGGTAATCGCTGGTAATGCGACTACAACCGAAGGTGTTGATGCGACTGCCGAAGTTGGTGGAATCATTTATGGTGGTTCAGATGATGCTGACAATTCTGGTTCTATTAGCCACTTAGTAATCAACTATGCCGGTGCTCAAATAAACTCAGAATCTCAGTATAACGGACTTACATTATATGCTGTAGGTTCAGGAACAACTATCGATAATGTGGCCATGTTAAACGGTACAGATGATGGTGTTGAATTTTTTGGAGGAACCGTAAACGCTAGTAACTTTTACTTGGAAAACAACGAAGATGATGCAGTTGATTGGACTGAAGGATGGAATGGAACTTTAACAAACACCTATGTGCTTCATACAAACGCTGGTTTCTCAACGGCTGTCGAAGCTGACGGAGCAAACAATAACCCTACTTTGGCAAACTTTACTGCAGTTTCAACCAAAGGTGGTACTGCACTTCAGTTCAAAAAAGAATCAGGTGCAACCATTACAGGTCTTTCTTTGACCGGATACGACACTTCGGTTGATATGAAAGATGATGGTCCTTTGGCCAACATACAAATAGACGGTGCTGATGCGAATCCAGCTTCGACATATCTTGCTGATGCTACTGTAGACGTAGCTTCATTTTCTTGGGTTAATAGTGATACCGAGGTTACAACTGCTGATCTTGTAGGTACGATTGATGCGGATATGACTTTAGATGCTAATACCATCTACAACCTCAAAGGAAGTCTTAGTGTTGAAACTGGTGCAAAATTGACGATTCCAGCAGGTACAGTTATCATTGCGGATGCGGCGAATGGAATGGAAACCAGCACTTATATTGTTGTTAAAAAAGGCGCTCAGATAGATATACAAGGAACTGCAAGTGACCCCGTAGTAATGACCTCAACCAATCAAAGTCCTGGCGATTGGGGCGGATTGGTTATTCTTGGTGATGCAACTACCACAGAAGGGATCGATGCTACTGCTGAAGTAGGTGGCTTCACTTATGGAGGTTCTAGCGATATGGATAACTCAGGTTCAATAAATTACTTGATTATCAACTATGCAGGAGCTCAAATCAATTCTGAGTCTCAATACAATGGCCTTACACTTTATGCCGTAGGTTCTGGAACAACGATAGAAAACATAGCTATTCTTAATGGAACAGATGATGGGGTTGAATTCTTCGGAGGTACAGTTAGCGCAAGCAACTTTTACTTAGAAAATAATGAAGACGATGCTATCGACTGGACAGAAGGCTGGAACGGCACGCTAACTAATGCTTATGTTTCGCATACTAATGCTGGTTTTTCCACAGCAGTTGAAGCTGATGGCGTAAATGGTGACCCACAACTGGTGAACCTTACCGCAATCTCTACACAAATGGGAACAGCGCTGCAGTTCAAGAAAACTTCTGGAGCTACAATCACTAATTTGTATTTAGAAGGATACGAAACCTTAGTTGACATGAAAGATGACGGACCTTTGGCCAACATTCAAATTGATGGAGCAGATGCTACTGTTGAAGGGCCATATAACTCAGGTACACAAGTAGATATCACTATGTTTGATTGGGCTACGGGAAACTAGAGCTTTAATTAAATACCGCTGAAAACCCTGCTGCAAAGTGGGGTTTTCTTTTGTACTATTATTTGGAATTCCTTGGAGTGTGCGACAGATAACTTAACCTTTTTGTTACGCATTATTAATCTCTTGTTAACTCTAATTTTACATTTGCATCTTTTCTTTGTGTGAAGTAAAAAATTAGATGAAAAAAATTCTATTTCTAGGTTTGTTATTTTGCTCAGTTGGATTGTTTTCCCAAAATCAAGGCAGTATTAAAGGTACTGTAATGGACAAAGCCATGAACAACGAGCCTTTATTGATGGCGAATATTCAGATTAAAGGTCAAGATGCTGTCATACAAAGCAATTTTCATGGAAATTTTGAAATTTCAGATATCTCAGCAGGTACTCATACTTTAGTTATTAGCTATCTAGGTTATGAAACCGAAGAAATGAATATTGAAATTGTAGCCAATGAAGTAACTAGTATCGCTGCTCATTTAAGTCCAATGAAAATAAATGTAAGTGATGTTATTGGAATGGATGCAGTAGCAACAGAAGAAGTAGATTTTTCTTCAAGCACAGAAAAAAGTCCAAGAAAATAATTCAATCGTAAGGTATAATACAAAAAAGACCCACTCGTTAGTGGGTCTTTTTACTTTTTATAAAGATTGATTTTATTAATTACGACTTACAATACCCTCAGTATTTTTAGTCTCATTGACGGCTGCAATTACATTATCGCTATATTCAACTTCCTTAAGAATATCGTTAGCCCAAAATAACCATTTTCCAGTTTTGACTCCGTTTTTATACGAACCAACGGTAATAGTCTCACCCTTTTCATTATAGCTCAACCATTCACCATGTAATTGTTTCTCTAAGTTGAAAGTACCCTTTTGACTAATTTCTCCATTAGCATGAAAGTATGTTGCTTCGATAAGGTTAGTCTCGCTATTCAACTTCATTTCTGGCTTAGACTGAGCAAAAGAAGCCGCTGAAACCAAAAGTATAGTGATAAGTAATAGTGTCTTTTTCATCGCATTGTAATTTTATTATGATACAAATATATATAAAATTTACGTTAAATCTACTTTTTGTTAACATTAAATTTACATTGATAACGATCGAAAAATAAATATAGTATACACTACTGTAAATTTTTATTAATAAAAATAAGGGCTATTCGATTTTTAGGAATTATTTAAGCATAAAAATTGCGAAATGATACTTTTACTTTTTTAGATGCCCAAATTAATTTCATAACATTAAATTAACCTGCAAGCTGAATTATAGTAGCATTTTTGTATTTGACCAATTTCAAGGCGAATTATTTTATTTTCTAGTGGAAGAGAACATTTATCTTTTTATGATCATTGCACTAGCTGTGCTAGCTATTACTGACCTAGTCGTAGGCGTTAGTAACGATGCAGTTAATTTTCTGAATTCAGCCATCGGATCTAAAGCCATTTCTTTTAAAACTATTATGATTGTTGCTAGTGTAGGCATCGCCTTTGGCGCCATGTCATCAAGCGGAATGATGGAAGTTGCACGAAAAGGAATTTTCAATCCTTCTGAATTTGTTTTTGCTGAGATTATGATCATTTTTATGGCGGTCATGATTACCGATATTTTGCTGCTTGATTTTTTCAATACGCTTGGTATGCCTACTTCTACCACGGTATCTATAGTATTTGAACTTTTAGGTGCTGCAGTTGCTATTTCATTGGTGAAAATTTTTAATAACGGTGGAGCATTTAATGACCTTGGCAATTATATAAATACCGAAAAAGCGACCGAAATTATCCTAGGCATTTTACTTTCAGTTGTAGTCGCTTTTAGCGTTGGTGCCATTGTACAATTCATTTCACGAATGCTCATTTCATTCAAATTTACTGAAAGACCTAAATGGGTAGGAGCTCTTTTCGGAGGTTTCGCCATTACTTCTATCATATACTTTATTATTGTAAAAGGCTTAAAAAGCGCTTCTATTTTTAATCCTGAAATACTGGGTTACATTGGAGAAAATCCAGAGCTCTTTCTTCTAGGTAATTTTATAGTATGGACCTTCTTGTCGTGGTTAGTTACTAGTTTTTTCAAAATAAATATTTATACCCTAATTATTGTTTTGGGCACCTTTGCTCTTGCTATGGCATTTGCTGGTAATGACTTGGTTAACTTTATAGGCGTGCCTTTGGCTGCTTTAGAATGGTTTAATTCTTGGTCTGCCTCAGGAGAAATAGCTTCACAGTACACCATGGAAAATGCGCCTGTTCAAACGCCAACTCTGCTACTACTCGCTTCTGGTGTCATTATGGTTATTACATTATGGTTTTCTTCAAAAGCAAAAAACGTAGTGAAAACTAGTGTTGATCTTTCTCGTCAAGATGAAGGAGAAGAGCGTTTTCAACCCAACTTTCTTTCAAGGCAGATTGTAAAGCTCTCTATTCAGGCATCTGAAAATTTAGGAGGCATTTTACCCCAATCGATAGTGGCTAAAATAGACGCTCGATTCGAGAAGCCCTATGTGTATATTCCTAAAAGTAGAGTGCAAGACCTTCCAGCTTTTGATTTGGTTAGAGCAGCTGTAAATCTAATGGTTGCAAGTGTTTTAATATCTTTGGCGACCTCCATGAAACTTCCGCTATCTACTACCTATGTAACTTTTATGGTTGCTATGGGAACTTCGTTGGCTGATCGTGCTTGGGGTCCTGAAAGTGCCGTATACAGAGTAGCTGGTGTACTTAATGTTGTTGGCGGATGGTTTTTTACAGCCTTTAGTGCTTTTATAGCTGCCGCGACCATTGCTTATATTATTCACTTAGGCGGTATATGGGCTGTGGGTATTCTTTTAATTATTGCATTCTTATTAATTGGTAGAAACTACCTTTCTCATAATAAGAAAGTGAAAGAAACCAAACTGGAAGAAAAACTACAGAAATCAGAAAGTAACTCAATTATGGGACTTATAGAAGAAAGTTCCGCTAACATGTCTCAAGCCTTTGGACGAGCCAATAAAATATACTCACAAGCCATTGACGGACTTTCAAAGCATGATATCAATCGATTAAAAAAGAGTAAAAAAGGTATTTCTAAATTGAATTATGAAGTTGAAGATCTACGTGGAAACATTTTTTATTTTATTAAAAACCTTGATGATACGGGGGTTGGAGCTAGTAATTTTTACATTACTGCACTCAGTTATTTACAAGACATTACACAGTCTTTGGAATATATTTCTAAAGCTAGTTACAAGCACGTCAATAACAATCATAAAAAATTACGCTTTAATCAAATCAAAGACTTAAAAGAAACTGATGAGTTTATTGAAAATATTTTTAATGAAGTAAAAGTAATTTTTGACACTAAAAACTATTCATTATTTACCAAAATGATTATGAATAAACAGGAGTTGATGAAAATTCTAGATGAAAAAATAGAAAAACAAATAGAGCGTACACGTAACGACGAATCTAGCCCTAAGAACACAGCCTTATATTTCAGCTTATTACTTGAAACTAAAGATTTATTACAAGCAACTATGAATCTTTTAGAAACGTATGATCAGCAAGCTAATACATCCATATAATATGAAGAAGCCATTGATTTTATTGTTTTTCTTTTTAGGGTGCTTTTCAAATACCTATGCCCAAAACATGACTGGTAAAGAGCTGCTCGCAAATGCAATTAATTACCATGATCCACATAATAATTGGGCTACTTTTAAAGGTGATTTAAGTATCACATTGAAAACACCAAATCAAAAAGAAAGAGTCAGCGCTATTACTTTAAACCTTCCAAAAGAATATTTTCAATTGATATCTGAAAAAGATGGTGTAATTCTACAGCAGATTTTAGACAAAAAACAATGCGTGCTAAAGTTAAATGGAAGCAATACAATTTCTGAAGCAGATAAACAGAAGCACAATTTGAATTGTGATAGAGTAAGTATGTATAAAGACTATTATACATATCTCTACGGACTACCAATGAAGCTTAACGATAAAGGCACCATCATTGCACCAAAAACAGAAAGAAAAACCTTTAAAGGAAAAGAATATCTTGTTTTGAAAGCCAGCTACGAAAAAGAAGTAGGAGAAGACATTTGGTATTTTTATTTTGACCCAAAAACGTACGCCATGAAAGTCTATCAATTCTTTCATGATGAATCAAAAAATGATGGCGAATTTATTCTACTAACTGGTGAAGAAGAAATTTCTGGCATCAAAATGCCAAAAACAAGAGCCTGGTATTACAACAAAGATGAAGAATATTTAGGCACAGATATATTGACCAAAGCATCACCTCTTAAGAACTAAATTAGCTTCCTTACCTATATAAACACACCTTCTTTTATCACCTGACGTATACTTCATAAGAGCTTAAAATTATAGTTGGCTTTTACACAACGGTTAATTATCCGCTTTTATCGAAAAAGCATCAATCTTAGGGTTTTTTCGACTTTTTTTCCAACTTATAATATTATCTTGTTTTAATTTTATTTAAAATATGAAAGCCTCCCCCCTTAAACAAATACCTCTTTTGGAGCACGATCTTGATGTAGGTCGTTTTGTTTTTTACCCAAACATTGTTGTTGGTGAATTCAAAGAAGGGATTCATGTAACTTTTGAAAATGCAGCTTTGCCTATTCAGATCGCTGAAATGACCTTTGGTAGCCAAAAACCACTAGTTTACATTTCTCATCGGTTAAATTCGTATTCTATGGACCCCGTCGGGTACCGCGAAGTGGTTGAGCTTTTCCCTAATTTTAAAGCCTTTGTTATTGTGGCAGAAAATAAGAGAAGGCGAATGTTGGCTCATTTAGAAAAACTCTTTATAAAAAAACCTATTAAAGTCTTTGATAATCTTGAACAGGCTATAGAATGGTCAGAAGAATTCTTAGAAAAATCGAGTTAAACTTGAATGGTTTCTTTTTGGATAAATTTATTTACTTTTAAAAGAGATTAATTACGTTAAAGTAAACTGCCTTCGGAACAACCCAAGAGGCATTCAAGAAAAAAATCATTGTAATTTCGAGGGAAACTTCGCAGCATTTAGATCTCGATTATAGGGTAGAATACAAACTCAGAAAAATTGTATAGTCTCAACTTCAAAATTCTTTTTACATATTCGCTAATTATCTACTTTTTAGCACAAGCCTACGGTAACGCTCAAAATAGTAATTCAAAAGAATTTCGAGATCTTTCAATGGATTCAGTACATGTTTCTGTACCATTTTATTCGGGTTTGCAAGAGTATTTTACTTTTCGGATTCCTACAATACTAAAAACTAAAAATACAGTCATTGCCTTTGCCGAAGGAAGAAAAAATTCTACCAGCGATTTTGGTGATATTGATTTAGTATATCGTCGTTCTTTTGACGATGGAAGGACTTGGAAAGCCCTCACCCTACTCTTCGATCAAGACACCTTAGCGGTGCAAAACCCTGTTCCTATATATGTGGCTTCTGAAGATAAAATTGTGCTTCTATTTAATACAACTTCTCAAAGTGAACATGATATATTAAACAAAGATTATGAGCTAAGCCAAGAACGTAAAGCTTTCGTCACTTCCTCCAAAGATCAAGGCAAAACATGGACAACTCCTAAGAACATAACTAGACAAGTAAAAGAAAAACATTGGCGTTGGCATGCTATTGGTCCGGTACATGGAATTGAACTGAAATTTGGAAAAAACAAGGGTAGATTAGTAGCACCTGTTGCGATTAGTATTGCAAAAGGCAACCAAGCGTACTGCATGGCCTTACTATATTCAGATGACCAAGGCGAATCTTGGTCTATTGGAGCGGTTGATAAAAATTTAACCGATCCCGTGCAATCGAATGAAACAACTATTGTAGAATTAACAGATGGTCGTATCTATGTAAATACCCGAGATCAAAACGGTGGTTCACTTGAAAAAAATAGAGGGGAAACCTATAGTTCAGATGGAGGGCTGAACTTTTCTAAGCCCATACTAGAATCAGACAAATTTCCGAGCCCCATTGTACAATCAGCACTCCTTAGGTGGAGTTTTTCAAAAACTACAGGCCCAAATATGTTGCTGTTCTCGACACCTTCCCATGTAACTCAAAGAGTTGATTTAGTCATCATGGCAAGTTATGACGAATCGGAAACTTGGAAGCCTTTGCTCAAAATACACGACGGTTCTTCGGCCTATTCTGATATGGTTAAGCTTGATGAAAGTACATTAGGAGTCATTTATGAAACAAATGATTATAAAAAGATTCGTTTTAGAAGGGTTATCATGAATAAGTGAAAACTATCTATAAAAATTCATTTCATCCATATAAGACCAAACGGCATCAGGCAACATGGGGCGCACATTTTTTCCATCCTTATGATTCTTACGAATAAAAGTGGATGAAATTTCCATAATGGGCGCATTCACTTGATGTATCTTCGGATGATTACTGAACTGATGATCAACTTCTCCCTTTGAAATTCTTGGATATACATATAGGTGATATCCCTCTAAAATGGCCTCGTAATTTTTCCATTTATGAAAGCCTTTTAAATTATCTTCTCCCATAATAAGACAAAAATTAGAATTTTTACCATACGTTTCATCTAAATGTACTAAAGTGTTTATGGTGTAGTTTGGTTGAGGTAGATCAAATTCTATTTTACTAGGTTTTAACTTAGGAAAGTCTTTGGTGGCTTCGAATACCATTTGATAGCGATGATGATTATCTAGTAAAGTTTTCTTCATTTTGAAAGGACTTTGTGGTGTAACGACAAACCAAACCTCATCTAAATCTGAAAACTCTACCATATGATTCGCTATAACCAAATGGCCTACATGAATGGGATTGAATGTTCCGAAGTATAACCCTACTTTTTTCATCAATAGCAATTTATTGTATGCCCCTGTACTAGTTTTTCTTGAAAAAACCTTCAGGTCATCTATATTCTTCTTATTCGGTATTGCCTTTTGATATACCAACAAATGCTGCTACTAGTGCATGTGCTTCTTTCAAAGCCGTTTCTAAATCGTAATTTTTAATAATTTTATCAAATTGTGGAGCTGTAGCCAATTCAACCGAAGCTTTTGCAATGCGCATGTTAATCTTATCATCGCTCTCAGTACTTCTCTTTTTTAGGCGAATTTTCAATTCATCAACGCTTGGTGGCTTTACAAATACAGCAAGTGTTTCTTTAGGAAATTTTTTCTTTATTCGAAGACCTCCTGCAACGTCTATATCAAAAATTACGTTTTTTCCTTCAGCCCAAAGTCGTTCGACTTCACTCTTAAGCGTTCCATAAAAATTATCACGATATACTTCTTCCCATTCTAAAAAATCATTGTTTTTGATATGGGTTTTGAACTCAGATACTTTTATAAAATAGTAATGTTCGCCATTCTTTTCTTTCCCTCTTCGAGGTCTTGAAGTAGCCGAAACAGAAAATGCTAGATTTAGTTCTGGTTGTTGCAGTAAATGCCGAACTATCGTAGTTTTACCACTTCCTGAGGGGGCAGAAAATATGATTAGTTTTCCTCCCTTCATTATAAAACGTTAAGCATTTGTTCTTTAATCTTTTCCAACTCATCTTTCATTTGAACCACTAATTGTTGCATCGGCGCATAGTTGGCTTTAGAGCCAATGGTATTGATTTCGCGACCTATTTCTTGAGAGATAAATCCTAATTTTTTTCCATTGGAGTCATCAGACTTCAGCGTCTTTGCAAAATAGTCTAGATGGTTGGCCAAACGAACTTTTTCTTCGGTGATATCGTATTTTTCTAAGTAGTAAATCAATTCTTGCTCAAAACGATTCGCATCAACATCTGCTTTGATGTCTGAAACTGCTTTCTCTAAACGCTCTCGTACATCACTCTGCCTATCGGGATCCATTAGAATTACCTCTTGCAATAGTTTTTCTAGCGTTTCAATACGATGTATAAAATCTTTTTCAAGTACGCTTCCTTCCTCAGAACGAAACGTGTTGATTTCAGAAAGCGCCTCTTTTACTGCTGCTAAAATTGATTTATACTCGTCTTCATCAATATCTTCCCGTTCCGTTTTCATAGCGTCAGGCATACGCAAAGCCATTTCGAGCAACCGTAAGTCGTCACCACTAGCAATTGAACCCAATTGACGCATATAAGCTTTTACGGCTTCGGAATTGATTTGAGCGGCTGTTTCGCTACCTGTGAACTCAACATATAAGCCAAAATCAACCTTACCCCTTACCAATGAACTCGCAATAATCTTTCGTAGTGCATGCTCTTTAGCCCGATATGTAGAGGGCATACGTGCATTCAAATCTAAACTCTTACTATTGAGTGATTTTAGTTCAACAGTAATTTTTTTGGTAGGAAGCTGTATTACGTGCTTGCCAAAACCGGTCATAGATTGAATCATAAAATACTTTTAAATTTTGATAAAGATACTGGTTTTGAAAAAAGTAAACTACCCCGGAACAGGCCCATAAGGTATTCAAAGGGAATACATGTTTGATTTCGACACAAGCCCCCATGAATACTGGTTGAGTAAGCTTCAAGCATTAAAATCTCGATCATCGTGTAATTTCAATTACTATAGCTCTCGCAGCCAAATATTGCGATAACTTACACGACTATCATCACCATGATCTTGTAATCGTAAAGGGCCCTTGCTGTGCACAGGATTTTTGGGCCAACCAATATAAGGTGTAGTACCTTTTATTTCAGTATGATCTTGAATTAAAACGCCATTATGCAGTACGGTTACCGTTCCTGATTTTATTTTACCGCCTTCGTCATTAAACTCTGGAACATGATAAATAATATCATAGGTATTCCAATCACCTGTAGGCACAGAAGCCATTGCCAAAGGTGGGCCTTGCTTATAAATAGCACCCACTTGACCATTTACGTAGGTGTCATTATCATTATTATCTAAAACTTGAATTTCATATATTCCATTTAGAAAAATGCCGCTATTTCCCCTATTTTGGTCACGACGTTGTACAGGCAAAGGTGATTTCCATTCAATGTGTAATTGCATACTACCAAAATCTTCTTTGGTTTGAATATCTCCAGTTTTATCGGCTACGGTCATGCTACCATCCTCATTCAGATGCCATTTTGCAGGTGAACTATCTTGGGTATGAACCCATCCATCCAAAGTACTACCATCAAAAAGTACGATAGCATCATTCGGAGCTGTGCCGTTTGTGGCTGGACTCACTACAGGTACTTTTGGCTCGTAATACTGGGTAGCTTCTGGTTCAGTTGGTTCAGGCTTTGTATATTCTTCATGAATAATTACTAGATCCTCTGCCTCAGGCACATTCTTGTTGACCTCCTCTTTTACTTTCTCTCCACAAGAAATGAGTACAAGTAAGGAGAATGGTACTAGGATAAATAATTTTTGCATTGTTTTCAGGACTTATATTCTATTAATCGATATTCTAAAGTTCTTTTATTTTTATATTTCTAAAAGCCACTCCGTCACCATGATCTTGCACTCCAATTTTACCCGTAGTGTATTTGGCAAAATGCTTCCAATCAGCAAATTTTGATTTTGAGACCATCTCACTCCATTCAGGATTATTTACCGGAAAGTTCACAACCTCCACCTCATTAAGAACTATAATACCCATATTGGTTTTATGATTAATGGTGATTTCACATAAATTCCATTCTCCTATGGGTTTGGTAACATCTTCTGAAGGTGAAACCATATCATATAAAGCACCCGCCTGGTGACTTGTGCCATTTTTACCGTCAGGATGTTTATCATTATCCAAAACTTGAATTTCAGGGCCAGTTTCATAGGGCTGACCTAATTCAGGCAACTCTTTAATTGCCCAAAAAATACCGCTATTACCAGCTTCAGCTATGCGCCATTCCATAGAGAGCACAAAATCGGTATATTCACTATCTGAAATCAAATTATAGCTTTCACCCTCTTTTCTTTCTTTTGGCGGATAGAAAACCATCGCCTCATCTTCTATTTTCCAATGATCAGAGACCCCCTCTTTTTTATATTCATGCCAACCATTAAAAGTTTTTCCATCAAAAAGAATGTTCCATTCATCATTCGGCACATTCATTTCCGTTGCTGCCATTTCATCAGAAGCATTGTCTTGGGTTGTTTCTTTTGCTTTTTCCTTACATCCGATAATCAAAATTGTCAAAAATGCTATTGATAAAAGATTTTTCATTGTAGCTGTTTTAGTTCTTGTTATTATTTATTAGCAGCTGTAGACTTTCAGCTACATCTGCTTGTTGCTTACCTTTTTAAATTCCTAAAATCTTACGAAGCATCTCTTTATCAACTTCAGCCCCTGCAAAATCATCGAAAGTCTTTTCTGTAGCTTCTATAATATGGTCTTGAATGAAAATTGCCCCTTCTCGCGCACCTTGCTCTGGACTCTTGATACAACATTCCCATTCCATAACAGCCCACACATCGCAACCATATTGGGTCAATTTTGAAAAAATCGTTTTGAAATCGATTTGACCGTCACCCAATGAACGATATCTACCAGCTCTATCTCCCCAATCATTATATCCACCAAAAGCTCCTTTTTTCCCTGTAGGATTGAATTCAGAATCTTTCACATGAAATGATTTGATAAACTCGTGATAGTGATCTATATATTCAATATAATCTAACTGCTGCAAGACAAAATGACTTGGGTCATAGAGTATATTTACACGTTTATGATTACCCGTTGCAGCTAAAAAGCGTTCAAAGGTATCACCATCATGTAAATCTTCACCAGGGTGAATTTCATAACAGACATCTACTCCTTCTTCATCAAAATGATTTAAGATAGGCATCCATCTTTTGGCCAATTCTTCAAAACCCATTTCAACCAATCCCGCTGGTCGTTGTGGCCAAGGGTGCCACGTATGCCAAAGTAAAGCGCCAGAAAATGTAGCATGTGCTGTAATTCCTAATCGGCGGCTAGCAGTAGCCGCTTTCTTTACTACATCTACCGCCCATTCGGTTCTAGCCTTCGGATTATTTTTTACCGCATCGGGCGCAAAGTTATCAAACATCAAATCATAAGCCGGGTTTACTGCCACCAGTTGGCCTTGCAAATGTGTTGAAAGTTCTGTTATTTCTAGTCCGTATGAATTAACCTTTCCCTTAAGTTCATCACAATAGGTCTGGCTTTCAGCTGCTTTATCAATATCAATGAGAAAATTTTCCCAAGTCGGAATTTGTATGCCCTTATATCCTAAATCTGATGCCCATTTACACATGCCATCTAAAGAGTTAAATGGCGCTTTATTATCTACGAATTGTGCTAAAAATACTGCAGGTCCTTTAATTGTTTTCATTTTGAATTATTGCTAAGTTTTTTAAAATAAATGATTTTAAATTTTTAGGAATTTAACCTTATATTTAGGCAATCGTCATTCCCCAGAATTTCATTTTAAGTCAAGTTATAAATATAGGGAATACCAAATAAAAACCATAAGAAATTGCAATGAATCAAGAAGAACAATATGACGCCATTGTGGTGGGTACAGGTATCAGCGGTGGATGGGCTGCTAAAGAATTATGTGAAAATGGGCTAAAGACCTTAGTCTTAGAGCGGGGCAGAATGGTCAAGCACATTGAAGACTACTCAACAATGAATGACGACCCTTGGGATTATCCTCTGAAAGGAGAGCTATCTACTGAAGATAAGAAAAAATACCATGTACAATCACGAGTGAATTGGGCGCCAAAAGAAGATAATAAGCACTTTTTCGTCAATGATTTGGATCACCCGTATGTGGAAACCAAACGTTTTGATTGGATTCGTGGTTATCAAGTAGGAGGTCGCTCTTTAACTTGGGGGCGCCAAAGTTATCGGTGGGGTGATATCGATTTTAGTGCCAATAAAAGAGAGGGTATTAGTATTGATTGGCCGGTTCGATATAAAGATATTTCACCTTGGTATGATAAAGTAGAAGAATATATAGGAGTTAGTGGCGAAAATTTAGGACTAGCAATTTTACCTGACGGTAAATTTCAACCACCAATGGACTTGAACTGTGTTGAAGAGGAATTCAAAAAAGCTACTGCTGAAAAATTTGATGATGGTCGTTTAGTAACCATCGGAAGAACCGCTCATATTACAGACCCTGATTCAAAGTTTGAAGGTCGTGGTGTTTGCCAGAATAGAAATCGCTGTTCCAGAGGATGCCCTTTCGGAGGATATTTTAGTAGTAACTCAGTTACATTGCCCGCTGCAGAGCGAACAGGAAATATGACCCTTAGAGCTAACTCTATCGTTCATGAAGTCATATATGATGATAAAACCA